>Ga0228711_1003415_pt1 | contig 24622 bp, 16 predicted proteins | sample MedpolnodulmetaG_2_FD_177996 | JGI IMG/M metagenome (GOLD analysis project Ga0228711, IMG submission 177996) | Root nodule microbial communities from Medicago polymorpha collected in Santa Monica, California, United States - brown nodules | ecosystem: Host-associated > Plants > Roots > Nodule... | reverse complement strand
AATATAATTATTTGCAATTGAAGTAAAATAGCTCAAAAAGGAAATAATATTTAAATAAAACTAAATCAAATCTAAATATAATAAACTCAAATAACATATTAAAAATACTAATTTATCGACTCATCAGCGCTCCGTGGGAGGCAACCCACGAGTTTTATTGCTTTTATTTTGTTTGTTTTGTAGGTATTTGTCTGAACATGATTCGAAAAAATGAAAAAAATTTGATGCCTTGGTGCAGAAACACTGGCACGGCCCGTGCCTGGCCAATCCTCCACAAAACCATAAAATAAACAGAAGGGTGCGCACGGCCCTATAACCTTAAAAAAAAAAAAAAATCTTCCTTCTTCCTTATTCAAACACCACAACTTCTTTCATCTTACAACTTCTCTCTCTAAACCTCCATAACCTAAACCTTCAAACCTCGATAACTCTCTCCAAACTTCACCAAATCACACAATCTTTAAACCAAAACAACTTTAAACTTCACCCCAAACCCAATTAACCGATCAAAAACAACAATCATCCATCACAACCCACAAACCCTCAAATTGGTATCCCCTAAAACCCTAACCCAAAACCCCAATTTCTTCATCAATCATCACCACAACACCCAAATTTCTTACTTAAAACCCAAACCCATCACTAAAACCACCTTTCCCACACAAAATCTTACCAAAATGTAACCTTCACCCAAACCAACCAAAACCAAACTAGATCCATGGTATCAAAGAGAAAAGGAAAGGAGGTTGAAAGCTTAAGAAGTGGTGCAAGTAAAAAGCAAGCGGCAATCCGAAACCACGACATCGAATTCAAGGACGTCGAGCAAAGGAATAGGTATAAATCTCTTATCTTTAGACCTATCTCCGCTTGTAGGTACCCTGATATTGGTGCAATGAATACACTAGGCATTAGAGATCATGTGGTTAGGTTGTTAGGAAACCTAGGTTTAGTCGAGATGTTGAGGCCTATGCGGGGATTTGAAAACATCACTTATGAGTTCTTGAGCTCTATTTCCTTTACTAAGGATAAGTCGAAGATGGATAACCCCAATCATAGAGTCTTTTTTCCGGCTTTTGAATGTTGATTAAGAAATTTCCTTCGAACGTTTTTGCTTAGACTTAAGCCTCGCGAATGCGGGGTATATTCATGACTCTTGGGATCACACTCTAAAATTGGCCGACTATGACCCTATTGCCTTTCGGAAGAGTATAACCGGTTTAGCACAATATAATTCCCGTTCCAATAAGGCTAGTAATATCCACAACCCTATGCTTAGGTATATTCAAAGGGTTATGGCTTGCACCATTTGGGGTAGGAAAGAAGTGGAATCAACTAGGACCGATGAACTGTTTATGTTGTGGGCAATGTTGAATAACCAACCTGTGAACACCTGCTACTATTTGCTTGATTATCTTGTTTCCGTTGCTAAAAAGAAACCGGATGAGAAAAGTGAAATAGTAGTAGGTGGAATCATCACCTTTATTTATAGGAAGATGGGAGTGGGTGAGGAGAATGAGATGAATAAGATTGAGGGTAACAATAGGCTAAATTTATATACCCTCACCTATATGCTCATTGTGAGGCCTTATGGCCCATCTCACATGTACCAATATGAGCTTAGACTCCCTAAAGCTCAATGTATGTTTGTTCTGCCTAACCTATCTAGGACCGATCCGGGGGTGGCGGAAAATTTGCTTTATGTCGGTACTAGCCCACAGGTACAAGATGATGGTGATGATGGTAATGATGACGATGAGGTAGATGCTCACTTGCATGATGATCCGGTGTACCATGACCATGAAGCCGGTGGACAATATGACAATGACCGGTGGACATGGATGCAAAATGAAATCCAAAGGATGAGCACCGAGCAACAAAAACAAGGTGCTGAAATTTCAGGGATACGCGGTGATGTCCAAAGAGGCAATCGTATGCATGAAGAAAATAACTGCATGCTCTTGAGAATGATGCAGCACCTCAACCTCCTGGATCCTCCACAGGGTCCCCAATATATTGTGAGCTTTCCCTTTTCCTTTTCCTTTTATTTCTTGCTATTTTTCTTTCTTTTTAAAATAATTAAGGACAATGATTCACCCAAGTGTGGGGGCAGCCAATAAAGTGTCTTGTTTACTTAAGTGTCTTAGTGTTTCCAAACTCCCTTGAATTTTAATTTTTTGTTTTGTTTTGTTACGAAAGACATGTAAAGCAGCTTGTTTTTATTGTGAATTATGACATAATTTTTTTTGTTAAGTCTCTTCCAAAATGGTTGTTTCTTGTACATGAAAGTGATCTCTTGTGTTTTGAGTGTTCTTGCTATACCCACATCATGTTTTATTGTGAAAATTCTCTTTGAGAAAAGCACAAGGTTGCAGTCTTTGAGCAAGTGTGTCGGTAGGTATTTTAAGGAGCACATTCTAACTTTAGTGGTAAATTGACCCTTAAAAGTTATCAAAAGTAAAAGTAATATAAGTTAGTGTGGGGAATAAAAAGTTTAAAAAAGACATCTAATATAAATAAGTAAAGTGAATGATAAAACAAATAATTGCTCAAAACTTCAAAACATGGATGGTTACCTTATAACCAACCTGTAGAATAGAGGCAATGGTGTATGTAACCTCTTTACTAGCGTCTGCCCCCATCCCCAAATAAATAAATGTCACATAACCAAAGAATTTCCACCTTCTTTATGTGAAATGGAAAAAAAAAACGAACTTTTCTCGGTTGGTTTAGTGTTAAGGTTAGAACCAGTTTCCTCATAATATCTCTTACACATGAGCAAGAAAAGGGCTGGACTACACACACACACACACACTCACTTAAGACTTGTTGTTGGGTTGAATACGTTCATGAGAAATGCTTGAAGTTGTGATTAGTGTATGCTTGAAATAAAACCTTGGAGGAGACATGAGTTTTAATTGTGTTGTCATATGTTAAGTTTTGTTTGTGTTGCTAATGTTTATGCCTTTTGCTTCAGGACAAGCAAAGATTCAAGTGTGGGAGAGTTTGATGAGTCATAAATTAGTGTTTTTTTAATATATTATTTGAGTTTGTTTTATTTAGATTTTATGTGATTTTATTTCCTTTTTAGAACTATTTTACTTCAATTGCAAGTTATTTAATTTCAGGAACAAATATTTGAAAGATTACGTCTTTGAGCAAAAGAAAGGTGATTTGGAGCTGATTCGGGCCAAAAATATGAAGATTCTAAGCAGAAATACATACACAGCCCATGCCTCTAACAATTCAAAGCCAATAAGCCACCAGAGAGCTTGGCAATTCCTGTGCCTCCAACCACACGGCGGTGCCACCACTCCAGATAACCTTTTGCTAGTTTTGCTTCTTCAACAAGCTGCCTATTTAGTTTACTTCTGACCTAAAGCCCGTGGTTTCTTGTGGAACATTCTATTGATGAATTTCTTGGGGCTTAAGTAGTTGTAAACTATAAATAGAGTTGCTAGCAAACATAATCAATTATCTCTTGTTCTTGGAAATAATAAGTGACAATTATTTTCTTTTAATAAAAGTTTAACCTTTATTTTATTTTATGTTCTTCTTCTTCTTATTATTATTCTTCTTATTATTATTCTCTTCTATGTTTATAATGAACATGAGTGAGTAGACTCTTCTTGTCTTCGGATTGTTGGATGAGTCTAATGACCTAATCCCTATCAAACCAAGCCTCGAACCCTAATTTTATGTAAATCTATTTGCTAATCTTTTTCACCATTTTTATAATGAATTAACAAGTATTAAATCAATAAACCGAAAGGCGAGAGTTGATAGTTGTTAGTTCATAATCACAAATGTGAAGCGATGGATCGAAAGATGAAGTTTTTATATTGGAACAAGTGAAATTATACAAGGATTGCAAAACATGAGAATAGTCTAGCAAACCTTAAGACAATAAAGTTTCGTGCTTCAAAGATTTCAATAGCAATTAACCATGAGAGTAGGCGAGGTTGCTAGAGAAATACACTCAATGAGACCGAAAGGAGATTTGATAGGATGAAGAGAAACTTGTCTTTAGAAAATAGGTTCAACATAAAGTTCTAGGTTTAGGGTTTGGTTTGTGAAGGATTTGTCACCATGACGAACCAATAATCCCAAGGCGCTTTTTATTATTATTTTCAAACCGTTAAAAATCACAACTTTTCAACTGAAACTCTCTTCTAATAATTCATAGAAGTTGATTAAATTCATAACTCCCTGTCGGAACGATACTCTTTATTACTACTTCGGTAAACCGTGCATTTGCGGATTTACCCCATCAACATGTTTTTATCTTTTTATAATTTGTACTTAGTTACCATGTGTAACTAAATATTTATAGGCTAGGTTCTAAGGTGAACCTCTATTTATTATGTTGGATAATTATTGAATTTAATTTCGTTTATTTAGTTATTTTCTATTCGCTATTTAGTTTTACTAGGTTAGATTTATTTGTATTGTACTGCAACCCTAATTTAATCACTTAGGTTGTGACAAGGCCTAATATTGATGCTTATGTCTTGATATTTATATTTGTCTACCTAGGAACTAATTAGTTAGTAACTAGTCGAAAGATAGCGAAAGCGAGTTGACCCTAGTAGTAAGTGATAAGTGCCAGAAAGTAGTAATTCAAATGAATATTTTAAGGCACTTTTGTTACTTGTTCTGCAAGTTATTAAGGGAAAAGCCGAGAGATAAGTGATTATGGCCCTTTTATGCTTTATTTATCTTACTTTACCCAATTGTGCAGGAAAGTTACTCAAGACACTGAGCAATGAAGAAAAACAAGAAAAAAGTACAAAAAGGCAGAAAGATGAATTTACTCGCCTCAAACTCGCCTCCCATTCGCAATGGCGAGTAGCATCAGCAAACAAGAACAAAAAGGCACATTTACTCGCCTCTAACTTGCAATGGCGAGTTATCAAAGAGCCAGCAGAGGCAGAAGCACAGTTTTACTCGCCGTGGCGAGTGCATTAACTTGGGAGGCGAACTAGGGCGGCTAAATTCCCCATTCATGACGTGGCACAAACCCACTGGCGAAGAAACATCAACTCGCCATGGAGAGTAAAGGAACTCGTGAGGCGAGTTGATGCAGATTGGAAATTTTATAAATAGCCATCACCATTTCTTGAAAGGGAGTCTTAGTTTTTAATCTTAGAATCACAGAGAATAGCTTTAGAGAGAGAGATAGGGCTTGTTCTTCATAGAGTGAGAGTGATACAAGGTGGATTCTTCCTCATTTTGGTGAGAAATCACAAAGTTGTAATGAATCTTTCCATTTCAATTCATTCTTGCAAAGCTTCCATGACAATGAGTAGCTAAATCTCCATTGTTGGGATTAGAGGTACTTGATCCTAGCTAAACATGTAATCTTTTGATATATAAATGTATGGTTCTAGTATTTGATTTGATATTGAGATTATTCTTGCATTTTATTGTTTAGGTTTGATTTAATTGTGATTGAAAAATACTTTTGAATCTAGGTTTAGAATAATCCTCTATCCAAACATAAATTCTAGACATGGAATTGATGTTTAGATAACCACCCTTTGTATCCAAACTTAATTCTTTCTTATCATTCAATAGATGGAGAAATCGTCGATTGAATGATAGGAACGACTCTTGGATCGTTTAATAGTGTGAGACATCGACGATTAAACAATACAATTGAAGTCACAATATTATTTGGACACGAATGATATTGACGAGGGATGCGTGGTAATATCAAAGAAAGGCTAGAATCCATGTATGATCTTTAGGTTACGTGTAATGCTTGATCAAGGAACTCTAATCCTAACAAGTTTCACGCCTTATTAATCTCAAATTTTACTCTTACATCATAGTTAACTAGGTTTCAAGCAAAGGAACAAATTACTCTTTCAACTTAAAATGATAAGTGGTGTCGAACAGTCCGTGATATCGCACTAGTCCCTGAGGAGACGATATATAAATACTTACTTTTGATATATGTAAAAATGCTACATCAAAATGGCGCCGCTGTCGGGGACTGGCGTTTAGATATCATAGATAGTGCGACTAATTTATTGTTTTAAGCAAATTTTGCACATATTTACTTTGTATATATATATATATATACCATTCATTCATTATCCTCGGTGTTGCTAAAATTTTTGGTTAGATTCTTGAAATATGTATGCGAGGTAGAAATCCGCCTGAGGAATTAGAATACGATCCCGAGATCGAGAAGACTGCTCGCAGAAACAACAGTATGAAAAAGAAATACCAAGAACTAGCTAAACAAAAGCAACAAGAAGGAACCTCAACTGTCATTCCTTCATTAACCACCATACCTGAAGAAGATACAATGGCTGGAATTGGTCAAAATCATCCAGAAGGCAATCAAAACATGAATCAAAGTGTGATGCCTTGCTGGACAAGTCCACGACAGTTAGCTCATCTTGGGAAAGGCAAGGAAAAACAAGTAGAGTTAAAGTCCGGAACTATACAGTTGGTTTCAAATCATCCATTTGCTGGGTTAGATCATGAAGATCCTTATCAACATATATCAGTGTTTTATGCCCTAGCCAACAGTCTTGGTGCATCTGAAGCTGATGAAGAAGTTGGGTTCGTAAGGTTGTTCCAACACTCACTCATCGGCAAAGCTTGGGAGTGGTATCTTGATCAACCACCATCAATTATGAATGATTGAAATGCATTGGAGAAGGCGTTATCATAGACATATGGACATGAAAACTGCAATTGCAATGTTCGCTCAAGGTTCAGATGAGTCATTATGTGAAGCATGGGAGCGATACAAGTCATTATTGAGAAAGTGTCCGAAGCACGTGTTTGATGATACAACTCAAATCCATATGTTCCGTGGAGGATTACTGCCAAAGCCAAAACTTATTTTAGATGCAGCTGCACATGGTTTATTGATGGCATTGAGTCCAAATGATGCAGTAGACATCATCAACGATCGAGCAACAACATGTAACAACCCGATTTTCTCTAGATTTAATTTTAATTGTTTTGTATGTTATTAACTATGCTTATATGTGATTAAATTTCCTACGTGTGTATTTTAATAGGATTTCGGTATTAGAAGGGTGTTTTGGTCATTTTGTGAGGAAGGGTAAGTTAGTAATTATGGTGAGGATTATTTTTAGCGTTTCGACTGAAAACCATTATTTGGTAAGTTACTAGCGGGTAGTAGTGATTTATTTTATAACCGATAAGTGATCATTATTATTATTTTAACCGTTAGTAGAGAGAAACTTGGGGTTGGTTTATAAATGTTGTGAGCCCATGAGAACACTAAGAGGGTTAAGCCCAATGTATAGAGACTATATAAGTTGGTCATTAAAGAAAATAGGGATAGATAATCATTTTGCAAGTTTGAGAAGAGGAAGAAAGAGAAAGGGGGCAAGAGGAAGAAAGAAGGGTTAGAGAGAAAGATTGAAGAACCCATAGGAACTCTATTGAAGCTTGTGCTAGGTTTGTTGCTCTTTGAGGTAAGGGGGTTAGATTTCAATCATAATCCTTTAGTTTAATTCCTCTAATTCCATGCATAAGTTCTTAATTATGAAAAGTGATTATTGAGATTTTAATTGTGAAATTCGTGCTTATGTTTGGATTCAATGTTTGGGTACATGAATTGAAGATAATTAAGTTGTTAATGTTGAATTTTACATGTTCATGATGTATGTACATGTATATTTGTGTTTTACCCATAAATGATGAAGAATGAATTGTGGTTGATGAATTGTTCATGAATTCATGTTTGATTGTTATTGTTGTTGCTACGAGGTGTTGTTGATGATGATTCATACCTTGGGTGTTCATGATTTCGGATTTGTGGTATGAATTGAATGGTTGTTGAAGGTTTTGTAAAAATGGGTTGAATTGGTGAATTGTGTTGAAATGATACTTGATTTCATGTTTTATGTGTTTTTGAAAGCCCTTTTTAGTTGATAGACCTATAAACAATCTTTGGAAACATATTTGGGTGTTGGAAGATCAAAATTGGGGATTTTGGGTGAAAAATGGGAAGAACCCGAAAGTTGCTGTGCAGAACTGTACCTGTACGCTTAAGCGTGCTCCAAGCGTACAACACTGGTAGCTACTGGACCCTGCACGCTTAATCGTACAGGTGCACGCTTAAGCGTACAGGTGCAGTTTCAACACCTTTTGATTTTCGTTCCGGGCTTCCGGGAACCAATCCGAGCTTTGTAAAACACTTCTTTCAACTTGTTTAATCACTATTTATGATCTTAAACCTACTGGAACATCTCCTAGATGGAATTGGACTTGATTTTGTGATTTTGAACTTAACTTTGAAATTGTCCAAGAGTGCCGATTTTTCCGAAACTTGTTTTCTCAAGGGAATGGAGTAGGATTAAGGTTATACACTGATTATATGATTTCTAAAAGTGGTTATGATTGATTTCATCGAGTTGTAACTTGTTTTGTTTTGAAAATGGAATTTTCTTGGAAAAATAATAGAGAGAGACGGACTTGTGATTTTGAAGATTTTGTCGAAGTTAGCCAATGAGACACACATGTATACTCTACTGCACTCTTATGTGATATAAGTGTATACATAGTCGAGGCATTGAACCTTGTTTAGTTGGCTTTGATCCAATTGTTTCAATCATTTTTGAAGTTGTAAATTGAGAGACGAATCTTGTCGAAAATGGTCTTTAAGGTCGAGTACCTTGCAAATCTTTCGTGAATAGTGTCATATGATTAAATGAGGATATGTGAATGATTGTTAGGTGTGGAGAATGATGTTTATCATAAAGTATTGTATTTTCTCCTTTAATTGGATTGTGAGAAAGCATATGAAGTTGTGGAGTCATATTATATGATTGATGTGGATGTTTGTTGATAATGCGATGAGGACTCTTATTTGAATTATGAATTGTTGATTGTGTGGACGTAAATACTTGATAATGCAATTGTTGTTGAAGTTGGTCAATGCAAATGGAGGTGTACTTTTACATTGTTGTTGGTGAATGTATATGTTGAAAGTTTTGCATTATTAGGTCTTAGCTTGTATGTCCATGCATCATAAATCATATTGAGTCATATGAGAAATGTAAAAGGAGGTGTACTTTTACATAGTTGAATCGTAAGAGGAGGTGTACTCTTACATGAGATGTTCGGTTGGCATCTAGTTGTCGGAGATATGGTACCACATGCATATATGTGTCGTATATAGGCGCATATAATATTGGCATGAGTCTTAAGTGGATGTTTGTAAATGATGGTTGTTGTTGGTAGGTGTGTTTGATGAATATATACTCGTGACATTATAATTGTTGTATGTATATGTATATGAAAGTTAATTGCTCCTGATGATTATTTGAGATTTAATTTGATTCAGTTATGTCAAATTGTTTATGTTGATTATGATTGATGTGAAGCTTACCCCCAGTGGTTTTGACCGCCTACCTGTTTGTATGAATGGATAGACGGAGTGCAGGAGTAGTTTACTTTTGGTGAGTGCTTGGATAGCGGGGCTAATCTCCGTTATCGTTCCTTGGAGTCTTAGATTAGGCTCTGATTAGGAAGTCGGTCTTTATGTTTGATGGATTTTGTTGTTTTTGAGATTTGACCCATATGTCGGGATTTAGAGATTTTATATGATGATATATATCTATTGATCTCATGGAATGTATACTTGGAGATGTCTAATTTTATATCTGCTGCGACTGTTGAGAATTATATATGCATGCTATCATTTTGTTATTTGTTGATGACGTGACGTTTATTTCTTGAATAAATGCTTTATTCGCGTGTTTTATCGCTTTAATAGAAATAGGGTGTTACACAAAACACAACAGAAATAGTGCAGACAGAAAGTCCGGAATTCTTGAATTAGGGTCAAGCGATGCAAATCTTGCACAAAACAAAATCTTGACTCAACAACATGAAGAAATGAAGAGTTAAATGAAGGAGATGTCTAAACTCATCAAAGAACAATTGCAAAAAGAGCAAAGGCATCAGCAAGTGCACTTTTGTGAGATGTGTTCCGGTGATCATCCAACGGGATATTGTCCACCACAACAAGAAGAAGAAGTAAACTATGTGGGCAATCAACAAAGGCCTGGACAATTTCAAGGTCAGTATCCGGGCAACTCAAATCAACAATGGTATCCGAACAATAACAACTTTCAAAGAGGAAACAACTTCGGACAACCGTGGAGGTCTACTGCTGGACCGTCAAATCAATAGCCATATAACAACTCTCAACAATATCCACCACAACAAGATCGTACTCAAAAGTTGGAGGACACCCTCAACCAATTCATGTAACTCACCATGGCCAATCAACAAAATAACAATGCGTCCATCAAAAACCTTGAGACTCAAATGGGACAACAAGCTCAACATTTGAGCCAAATCTCTCAAATATTGGCCAATCAACAAGGGGGGGCCTTCATGGCAAACACGCAAAACAATCCCAAGAATGAGCAATGTAAAGTCGTTACCACAAGAAGCGGCAAGGTGATTGGGCAAGAGATTGGCGATAACTTGGAAGTGGAAAGACAAATTGTTGAGAATGAAAAGGAGGTGGACAAAGAAGAGAATGAGAAGGATGAGGAAGATGTACATAGCGATGAGGAAGATGTAAATAATAGAGGTATAGAAGAAAAAAATCAAAAAAATAAAGAAGTATTAGTCGAAAAGGAGATGGAGAAGAACAAGAAGAAGGAACCTGGGAAAAATGTGCTGGCTGACAAGCTTCCATATCCTAAAGTTCAATCCAAGAAGGACTTGGAAAGGCATTTCAAGAAATTCCTCAATATTTTCAAGAGACTAGAGATCAACATTCATTTTGCCGAGGCGCTTGAACAAATGCCGACTTACGCCAAGTTCATGAAATAGATATTATCCAAGAAGCGTCGATACAATGACGATGAAACAATCCAACTTGACGCAAATTGTAGTGCAATTATCCAAAGAAGGTTACCAAGGAAAGAAAGAGACCCCGGAAGAGTTACACTACCAATGGCAATTGGTACCATCAATGTCGGTAAAGCTTTGATTGATCTAGGCTCAAGTATTAACTTGATACCACATTCGGTAGTTAAGCGTGTTGGAGGCCTAGACATGAAGTTAACAAGAATGACTTTACAACTTGCCGACAAGTCCATAGCCCGACCAATGGGAATAGCCGAAGATGTCTTGGTCAAAGTGGACAAGTTTGTATTTCCCGTAGACTTCGTGGTGATGGACATTGAAGAAGATGATGATGTACCATTAATTCTTGGAAGAGCATTTATGTTAGCCGCAAGAATGATGATAGACTATGATGATGGATTGATGAAGGTGCGGCTGGATAATGAGGAAATTAACTTCAACCTCCATGATGCAATGAAGCACTCCAGAGACAAAGGAGCGTGTTTTAAGGTAGATGCAATGGATGAAGTCATTATGGATACACGGAAACAATTGCATAAGACTACAACCCTTGAAAGAGTGCTCACCGACGCACTTAGTGTTCTTAGTGCGGAGGAGGAGAAGGAAATAGAAGAATGTTTGAAAGAGCTGGAAACCTTGAAGGAAATCCTTCCAAAGAAAGCTAAAATGGAGGAATTGAAGGACAAAGACTAGGTCGAAGAATCAAAAGTTGAAATGAAAGTCTTGCCGTCACATCTTAAGTATGTGTTCCTTCAAGAAGACGACACAAAACCAGTAATCATAAGCAGTTCCTTGTCAAACATTGAAGAAGAAAAGCTAATTGAAGTTCTCAAGCACAACAAAGAAGCAATTGGCTGGAAATTGTCAAATCTTAAAGGCATAAGTCCTTCATATTGCATGCACAAGATATTGATGGAGGACAACTTCAAACTGGTAGCCCAACCACAACACCGGTTGAATCCAACCATGAAAGAGGTGGTCTGAAAGGAAGTAGTCAAATTACTCCAAGCCGGAATGATCTATCCCATCTCGGATAGCTCATGGGTGAGTCTGGTGCAAGTGGTACCAAAGAAGGGAGGAATGACGGTAGTTAAAAATGAAAAAAATGAGCTTATACCTAAAAGAACCATCACCGGATGGTGGATGTGTATCGACTACCGAAGGCTGAACCAAGCTACAAGGAAATACCATTTTCCATTACCATTCATGGACCAAATGCTTGAACGACTCTCTGGTCAAGTATATTATTGCTTCCTAGATGGCTACTCGGGCTACAACCAAATAACTGTCAATCCGGAGGACCATGAAAAGACGGCGTTTACTTGTCCTTTCGAAATCTTTGCATATAGAAGAATGCCATTTGGTCTTTGCAATGCTCCGGCAACATTTCAACGCTGTATGCAAGCAATATTCTCTGACTTGATTGAAAAGAGCATTGAGGTATTCATGGATGATTTCTCTGTGTTCGAATCATCCTATGATGTGTGCCTTAACAACTTGGACACCGTCCTAAAACGGTGTAAAGAGACCAATCTAGTGCTTAATTGGGAAAAATGTCATTTCATGGTGACCGAAGGCATTGTGCTTGGTCACAAAATTTCATCAAGAGGCATTGAAGTTGATAAAGCAAAGATTGATGTGATTGGAAAGCTCCCACCACCGGTGAATGTCAAAGGTGTTCGAAGCTTTCTTGGCCATGCCGGGTTCTATCGACGATTTATCAAAGACTTCTCAAAGATAGCCAAACCATTGAGCAACCTGCTCAATAAAGATAAGTCTTTCCATTTTGATAATGATTGCTTAAATGCATTTGAAACTTTAAAGGAGCGGTTGACCACCGCACCTATAATCACGGCTCCTAATTGGAACCTAAACTTTGAATTAATGTGTGATGCTAGCGATTATGCTGTTGGTGCCGTGTTAGGTCAATGCAGGAACAAAATTTTTCATGCTATACACTATGCAAGTAAGGTTTTGAATGAGGCACAAATTAATTATGCTACCACAGAAAAAGAATTACTTGCAATTGTGTATGCATTAGAAAAATTTCGTTCTTACCTCATTCGTTCGAAGATTATTGTTTACACTGACCATGCAGCCATCAAGTACTTGCTCACTAAATCTGATTCAAAGCCAAGACTCATCCGTTGGATGTTGTTACTACAAGAGTTTGATTTAGAAATCAAAGACAAAAAAGGCACAGAGAATCTTGTGGCTGATCACCTATCAAGGTTAACAAGCAATGAGGTGACAAGGAATGAACCCGAAGTTCTTGAAGAATTTCCCGATGAAAAGTTGCTTGCTGTAACGCCCCAATTTACTATTTTCTTATTTAATTATTTTTGGTTGAGTTTAGAGTCTTTTATATGACTTATATGATTTATGTTGATTTATGACGTGTTGTGGTGTTTTAATATTTTATTAAGTGGCTTTATATTATATTTTTTAGTAGAATATGTTGGATATTTAGAAAAAATATATTTGTGGGGCTGGTTTGGATTTAGTAAGAAAATACGTGGTTTGGATTTAGTAAGAAAATACGTGGTTTGGATTTAGTTAGAAAATATATGTGGATTTAGTTAGAAAATATGTGGATGTAGTTAGAAAATACGTGGATTTAGTTGGAAAATATGTTGAGGGTGTGAGATATAAAAGGTAAGAACCAAGAGAAGAGGAGAACCTAGAGAAGAGGAGAACCAAGAGAAGAGAAGAATTCGTAGAACCTTGCAATCATCTAACCTAAGGTAAGGGTGGGACTAACATTCTCTAATCTTAGGTTATGTATTTCTAAAACTGAAATTAACATGTAGTTTTGTTGTTGTTGACGTTGTCGTTGATGTCTTACGTTGTTGTTGATGTTGTCAATGTTGTTGATGTCGTCAAGTCGTTGAAGTTGTACGTTGTTGTTGATTAAGTTGTTGAGTCCATGCATACTCATATAAAGTTAGGAGCTATGCTCCAACGTTGATTTTAGGAGCTATGCTCCAGTGTTGATTTTAGGAGTTGATACTCCAGCGTTGATTTTAGGAGTTTATTACTCCAGCGTTGCTTGAAGAGCTTTTTCCTCTAACACGTTGATTGGTACCACATGCATACTGCATAGTCGAGTTGTTGTTGCGTCGTTGTGTTGTCGTTAATGTTGAGTTGTAGTTGTTGTTGTTATTGTTGTTGTTGTTGATTTAAATGCTAAGTGGAAATAAATGAAACCTATGTGAATTATTATTGATAACAAGCATATGTGAACTATTATTGTTGTTAATTATTGCTGTTTAGGTTGTTAAGTTCCGTTGATGAATTATATGCTTATTATTATTGAATGTGAAATCTCACCCCTTCTATTTGAATGTTGCCCCTATGTTGGTAACGTGAAGATAACCAGGCTTAACTGTTGATGTGAGTTGACTCTCTCGTGTGTCGTCTTAGGGTTGCTCTGATACGTAACGGGATGGGGATTCTTGCTTTGCTTTCCATTGTTACGTATTGTTTTTATGAACTATGTTGTTGAACCTTTTTGGATTAAGATTTTCCTTTAAGTTATTTATGTTGAGGCCGTAGTGCCAAAGATTGTTGAACGAAGTTGTTGATTTTGAAATAATTTTCCGCTGCAATATAAATGAATTTTTGACAGGGTTGTTTTGATAAATAGTAACTTTACTCTATTTATGTTTTAAAAGTAGTGTGACATTCCGTTTTACGTTGAATACTCTGATTATTTTTATTATTTACATTGTTGGGAAAACGGGATGTTGCACTTGCAATCAAAGAAAGACCATGGTTTGCCAATATGGCAAACTACAAAGCAACAAAATTCATTCCTGAATATTATACTTGGCAACAACGCAAGAAGTTCCTCCATTAAGCAAATCATTATGTATGGGATGAGTCATACTTATTCAAGATTGGAGTGGATAACCTATTGCGAAGGTGTGTTGATAATGAAGAAGCAAAGAAAATATTATGGCAATGTCACAATTCCCCCTATGGAGGTCACTTCAATGGGGAGAGAACTGCCGCCAAAGTGCTTCAATCCGGTTTCTATTGGCCTATACTTTTCAAAGATGCTTACATACATTGCAAGTTTTGTGATGAATGTCAGAGAACCGGATCAATGTCAAAGCGAAATGAAATGCCTCTACAAAGTATTATTGAAGTGGAAGTGTTTGATTGTTGGGGTATAGATTTTGTTGGCCCTTTCCCTTCATCATATTCCAACAAATACATCTTGGTAGCTGTTGATTATGTCTCCAAGTGGGTGGAAGCCGTCACATCGCCAAAAGCCGATAGCAAGACGGTAGTGAAGTTTCTAAAGAAAAATATATTCACCCGATTCGGAACACCAAGAGTTTTAATAAGTGATGGAGGCGCACATTTCTGAAACACACAACTTTCCAAGGCCTTAGATCATTATGGAGTCAAACATAAGGTGGCATCACCTTATCATCCACAAACAGTCTCGGCATCTCGAAAGGATTGGTCAGCAAAATTAGATGAAGCTTTGTGGGCCTATAGGACAGCCTACAAGTCTCCTATAGGTCTCACTCCTTTTCAAATGGTCTATGGCAAATCATGTCATTTACCGGTTCATCTCGAACACAAAGTATTTTGGGCAGTTAAATTTCTAAACTTTGATCAAGAGAAAGCCGGTGAAAGAAGGAAAGTTCAAATGCATGAGCTTGAAGAAATGAGGAATCAAGCATATGAGTCCTCAAAGCTTTACAAAGAAAGGGTCAAGAAGTACCATGATAAGAAGATCATTCAAAGACAATTCAGGCTTGGACAAATGGTATTGTTGTTCAATTCAAGATTAAGACTCTTCCCACGCAAATTGAAGTCAAAATGGTTCGGACCTTTCATGGTTAAAGAGGTCAAATCATATGGTGCAATAGAGCTTGAAGATCAAGCTACAAAAGCTAGCTGGATAGTGAACGGCCAGAGGCTAAAGCCATATTTCGGGGGTGAGATTGATCGGCTTACGTCGACAATCTCACTTAACAATCCGTGAACGACAATGAAAAAGGCGTCGAGCTAACGACGAAAAAAACTAGCGCTTGTTGGGAGGCAACCCAACTTTGTGAGTTATTTACTGTTTTTATGCATACTAGGATTAGGAGTCATGGTGCATACCCAAATCATCCAAAACAGAAGTCAGAAAGAAAGAAAAAACCAAACCTGTCATAACTCGTGAGGCACGTAAAACCACTCGCCATGGCGAGTAAAATGGTTATTGACTGTGTTGACTACCAAAGCACTCGCCACAGCGAGTAAATCTGATCGCGAGGCGAGTTGTAGCAGTTCTGATGGTTTCAGATTCCAAAGCCACTAATTCACATTAACTCCCCTTAACCACTCATACCAAACTTTTTCCTATCATTTTCGTTTTTCTCTTTCTCTCTCTCAAGAATTGCAAAGACCCTTTCTCTCAAATACAAAGCCTAAATCACATAATCATCATTCAAATCAATCCAAGTCAAGTCCAAGTCCATAATCATTTCTGCACTTGCATTCACATACAATCAGGTTTGTAATTCATCCAATGTTTTAATTTTGCATATAATGTGTACATGGACAAACCCTAGGGTAGTGAACAAATTTTCAATTTTTGTTATTCTTAATTCACATGTTACCTTGCTGAGATGAAACAGAATCATAGCACACTGTACAGCAAAAATCTTTTATGTTCCTCTCATGATTAAATCCACAAATTTTATACCTTTGTGTAAATGTTCAATAAAAGGGTTTTTTGTGGAACAAATCCAAAATTTTTACAAAGCCTGTGATTTAGTTCATCTTTGTGCAGTAGGGTCAGAATTACTTCATTTGGGGTTAAACATAATGAACATTGTTGATTTAAGTAAAAAAGGGGTCAATTTTTCGAAAATTCTAGGCAACTCGCCATGGCGAGTGATCATCACAAACCTAGAGATTCATCAACAAATCGCCATGGCGAGTAAATCTGCTCGCAAGGCGAGTTGCATCAGAACTTGCAACATCTTTTCTGAAATCATGTTTTGAGCCTGCTATTGATAATATTTCCATCTCATACTGTTGTTTAACTGTTATATTGTCTTGTGTATGGAATTCCTTGTTGTTTTGTAGGCATGGGACCTAAGAAAACACACACTGGTAAACACAGAAAAGGTGAAACATCCGCACCTCAACCTCCTCCCAGCAACCCAGCCTTTGAGAGAGAGCGATTTAGGTTTAGGTACCACCAAGACAGGTACGTAGAACTGCTGCAGCAGTCTATGTGGCCTGAAAGAGTTTTTAACCTTGACCCTGAGGGACCGTTCAAGGACATTTCCAGGCTTTTACTCGGCCAAGGGTAGACCAGACTGCTCAACCCTATCACCAACCTCAACGCCGAGCTTGTGCGTGAATTCTACGCCAATGCTCTCCCCGAAAATCCACCCACCGACTCCTTCACGTACGAGACTTTTGTCCGTGGTCGGGTTATCTGATTTGATCGTGAAGCCATAAATCAATACCTTGGGAACCCTTTCCTAATGCTCTCCCCAATTGACATGGATGACTTCTATGCCAAACAAAACAATGGTCACTTCACCCTTCCGGGACCCCATGAAGACATCAAACGATTTATCTTGTTGGAGGGTTGTAACTACGATGTGAGTGACGCCGGGAGAGAGTATCGAGCTCAATACAAAGCCATGACCAACCCCGCCAAAATCATCCAAAAATTCATCTTGTACAATGTCATCCCTAATAGTCCCCTCTCTGACTGCATTGTTGAAATATGCCCTTTAATCTACTATATCCTCAAGGGGATCAAGGTAGATATTGCCCGTACCATTGCATGAGAACTAAAGAAGGTCACCCTCCAAGGAAAAGGTGAAAGAGAGACTCGTCTCTCTTTCCCCGGTCTCATCATGGGTCTCATCAAAGACTTCGGTATGAGACAACTAAATGCGGTCCATGAACATATTAGAAACCCCATCAATGATGCTTTCATCACCCACTACATCATGGGTGAAGCCAAAAAGGGCAAAGGCAAGCCAGCGTCGTCTTCTCGGGCACCTCCACCACAACCTGAGCAACAGAACGAACCAACTCCGATCCCACCCAATGCTCCATTTGATTTTGCTAGTTACGCTCAATGGCAACATGAGAGCAACATGCACACCTGAAACATGTTGTCAGCTACTAATCGGGCTAACACCTACTTTCAGCAGTCCCAGTATCTGATGCAACAGCAAGTTGGGTACCCTCTGGAGATTATGGAGCAGTTCATGACGCCCACTGCTTTCCAAGCTTATGTGAATTGGCCTGAGGACACGCCAAATGCTTATGGAGGAGGTGGATTTTATGCAGGTAATGAGAACATGGCTGAAGACAATGCAGAGGAGGAAGGCATGGAGCAAGATGATCCGACACTTGTACACAGCGCAACATCCACTGGAAGTGATGAAGATGATGGCTTTGATGACATGCGTGGTTGAGAAGGAAGAGAAAAAGACTTGAAAGCTCACATTTCATGAGTGATATTTTTAAAGCTTTCAGTCAATTCATTTATTCTCCTTTTACTTTACTTTAATGTTAACCTTGAACAATATTTGCTTCTGTTAGTATCTTATTTTGGCACAATGACTCATAACTCTGTTTAATTATCACTGTTTAAGGATTTTGGTACATTAATTTTCGTATTCGTATTGTGTTTTGGTCGTAATGTGATGTCGTTTAAACAATCATTTTAATTAACTACTTTGTGTTCGTATCGTTTAATGATGTATCGTATTGTCTGGATAATGTTCAAGTACTTCAATTTTGAGTTTTATTTTGAAAAATGTGGAAGATATTTTGTGTATCTCTTTGCTTGAATTTCAAAGAAAATGCTCAACGCTTCAAATTTCAAAGTGCTTGAAAGATAGCCAAAGATTGAGCAAATCTCAGATGATTGATAATGATATATAAGTTGTTATAAAGCGCAAAGCCAAGGTACAAGTTTCCAGTTTTCTAGGTTTTTACTTGAATATGAAACAAGTACTTTGCACAAATTTCATTTCATTTAGTTCTCCGCAATAATGTATTTGTTTGTGAACCACTTAGTTCTAGCCAAAAAGTGAGGAAACCTCAATGTGTTATACTATATGCAAGGAGACCGGCATTCAGAGTTTAACTCGGTCGCTTTATGTTAAATCCAATAATTGTGTTAAATTGTGTGAAGGCATGGAAAGGATCAAGGCATATTTTTTGTTAATGAGTGAAAACTACTTGACCATAAATAGCCTACCTTGTGAGAAGAGCGAGTGTTTGCTAACCCACTTGAGCCAAATGAATCAAAGTCTTCAATTATGAGTTGTCCATTCATAAGCACAATGCTTGATGAATTTGTCCTAAAGTTTTTCAAATCTAGCTCATTTTTGACGCACTAAAGGACTTTGATATGTTTTAATTGATTGAACCCTAAACCTTCATTGTTTATTTGTCCCTCTGCCGTAAGAGTAAGGGAACATTCAAATAGGGTATGTTTTTGTTCAAGTTGGGGAGAAAAGGTAGATGTAAATCACTTGTCAAGTAAGTTGGTGAAATTTTTATTTTTGTGATCAAGACAACATTGTGTTGTAAATAGAAAAAAGATAAGAAAAGAATGTGTACATGATAAAGAAAAAAAAAGAGAAAAGAAAAAGAAAGACCAAAAATAGAATAAGTTGTCAAGATCAAGGTGTATCATGTTTAAACACCAAAGGTTTGTTTAGAATTAAGGGGATGCTTGTAAACTTATCTTTTGAATGTAAATAGAAGGAATCTTCCCTTATGATTGGCCATTTGAATTCAATTGCCCCATAAATGTCCTTTCTTTTGTAGTCAAGCCAAGTTATAACCCTCAAAGACCTTTTGATCCATGCTTTTGTGCCTCTTGAAATAATATCTGGATGGACACATAACTTGATCTGGATGTTAACTTGATTGCTGGATGTGTATTTCATAACCCTCACTCATTGATTTCATTGTTTTCACTTACTTACAAAGAAGTGTGTTAGGTGTGGTTCGTGAATAAGTGTATTATTGGCTTTAACTATTTGACATGAACTTCGTGCTTAGGACTCATTTCATATTCGCAGTGGATTTCCAGATTAGTTGGAAACTTCAGACTTGCCCGCGCATTGACTTTGAATCATTCATCTGAAAAGAGTTCTCAACACCTTGTTGTACTGGTATCTTGTCCTAAAACTGTTTAGTTTTCAACCTTTTGTTTGAGGACAAACAAAGAGTTAAGTTGGGGAGAGTTTGATAAGTGCCAGAAAGTAGTAATTCAAATGAATATTTTAAGGCACTATTGTTACTTGTGCTGCAAGTTATTAAGGGAAAAGCCGAGAGATAAATGATTATGGCCCTTGTACGCTTTATTTATCTTACTTTACCCAATTGTGTAGGAAAGTTACTCAAGACACTGAGCAATGAAGAAAAACAAGAAAAGAAGTACAAAAAGGCAGAAAGATGAATTTACTCGCCTCAAACTAGCCTCCCGTTCGCAATGGCGAGTAGCATCAACAAGCAAGAGCAGAAAGGCACATTTACTTGCCTCCACCTCGCCTCCAACTCGCAATGGCGAGTTATCAAAGAGCCAGCAGAGGCAGAAGCACAGTTTTACTCGCCATGGCGAGTGCATTTACTTGGGAGGCGAACTAGGGCGGCTAAACTCCCCATTGATGACGTGGCACAAACCCACTGGCGAAGAAACATCAACTCGCCATGGCGAGTAAAGGAACTCGCGAAGCGAGTTGATGCAGATTGGAAATTTTATAAATAGCCTTCACCATTTCTTGAAAGGGAGTCTTAGTTTTTAATCTTAGAATCACAGAGAATAGCTTTAGAGAGAGAGATAGGGCTTGTTTTTCATAGAGTGAGAGTGATACAAGGTGGATTCTTCCTCATTTTGGTGAGAAATCACAAAGTTGTAATGAATCTTTCCATTTCAATTCATTCTTGCAAAGCTTCCATGACAATGAGTAGCTAAATCTCCATTGTTGGGATTAGAGGTACTTGATCCTAGCTAAACATGTAATCTTTTGATATATAAATGTATGGTTCTAGTATTTTATTTGATATTGAGATTATTCTTGCATTTTATTGTTTAGGTTTGATTTAATTGTGATTGAAAAATACTTTTGAATCTAGGTTTAGAATAATCCTCTGTCCAAACATAAATTCTAGACATGGAATTGATGTTTAGATAACCACTCTTTGTATCCAAACTTAATGCTTTCTTATCATTCAATAGATTGAGAAATCGTCGATTGAATGATAGGAACGACTCTTGGATCGTTTAATAGTGTGAGACATCGACGATTAAATGATACAATTGAAGTCACAATATTACTCTTTAGGTTACGTGGTAATATCAAAGAAAGGCTAGAATCCATGCATGATCTTTAGCTTACGTGTAATACTTGATCAAGGAACTCTAATCCTAACAAGTTTCACGCCTTATTAATCTCAAATTTTACTCTTACATCATAGTTAACTAGGTTTCAAGTAAAGGAACAAATTACTCTTTCAACTTAAAATGATAAGTGGTGTCGAACAATCCGTGATATCGCACTAGTCCATGAGGAGACGATATATAAATATTTACTTTTGATATATGTAAAAATGCTACATCAGTAAGTACATAGGATGTGACATTACTAATATTGAATAAAATCTGTTGAACCTAGGATGTAACTAGTTATCAATTAAGGAAACAAGTACTGCATGATTTAAGCCAAGCCTAGTACAACCAGTCACCTCAAACCTTGGTAAGGTAGACGTTGATAGGGCTGCTCGATTGTAGAACTATCGAGAGGGAGAGTGTGTTATGAACTCTTAAGATCCATAGATGGGAAAACCTTTAGGAACACTAGCAACCATACCTTTGGAAATTTAGGAACGTCAATTTAAGTATATGTTTCAATTACCTTTGAGGGAGTGAGACCCCACACGTAAGGATCATCATGTGACCAACAGGTGCAACTCAACGTCGGAGGATAAACCTAAATCAACTGAGGGAGTAAGACCCCACATGTAAGGATCACTATGTGATCAGCAAGTGCATTTTGACGAACTGATTAGGTTAGAACGTCTGACGGACTCATCACTTATATAGTCTACTTAGAATAACTAAACATGAAATGAATGTTATTTAATTCCAAAAAATGAATAGGGGGGATTCGAGGAATCCTAACCGCTGCTTACTTTTCTGCAACAAAAACAGGTAATTTGCTCTGTTGCAAACAGATAAAAATTGCAATCTCTAACTCTTAACTCTTATATTTTATTTTATTGTTTTAAAAATAAGTAATACGAATTGTTTGGATGAAACGACAATCCTTGTGGATACAATACTCTACTTATCACTTTATTACTTGGTAAATGATTTGGTACACTTGCCTAATCCGACCATCATGTATCTTAACTGCTGGATAATAACTGCTAGGCAATGATGAAATGCTTTAGAAAAACACACAATCACTTCCTACACATTCGTTCTCAAGCTCTTTCAGAAAAACAACCCTTTTTCAAAGCAAAACCTTTAGAACACCCTCTCCTCCAAAATCATGTCTATAGCAACAACAACTCTCAAGAAAAGAACAATGAAAATTCAATTAGATGATCTCAAGCTTCTAAAGGAACAAGCTGTGCATTTCGAATCCTTTACAAAGAATGGGCATAACATGAGAAAGAAATTTGAAGAACTTGGATGGATAAACTTCTTTTAAATTCTAAATGGACTGCGCTATACAACGCTCATTAAAGATTTTTGGATAAGAGAAGAAGTGTTACAAAGCATTGATGGGCAACATGAAACAAAAATTAAATCTTCTATCATGGGGATTGGGATTACCACACTCAATCCACCTTAGCCAAATGGTTTGGACTGGAAAACACTGGGTTTCTTGAGATAGAAATAGATGAAATTTCATCACAGTTTGGAGAAGCTATTGACAAGATCCTCTACAAAGATGGGATAGAAGAGAAGAAGGACGTATAGGAAGAGAAGGAGGGTGACAAGGAGTCCAAGGAGAGAAAGATGAACAGAGCCACCAACATGCATGATTCATAAAGAATCATGCTTAAGTTTCTCATTCAATGCATCCTACCCAGAGCAAGAGGAACATATCAACCTAGCTGGATTCACAGGGTGATTCTTCTGTAACTCAAAGAGAATGAAAAACTTTATCTGGTTGGATACATTTTTCACAATATGTGTACATAAATTGAGAAGAAGACAAAGATTGTCCAGTATCCAAGGCTTTTTACCGAACTATTTCATCTGAGTAAAATAGTTCAAAAATTGGAAGGTGTGGGTTTTCATGACCTAGAATTGCAAGTGGCGCAAATGATGATAGCAGAACTTTCGAGAAAGATGGGAATCATCGAGTCTATGGTAAAGTCAACTAGTTTCTCAATCAGAAAAGAATGTAGAACCTTCATCCCAAAATTTCCCTCAATCATCCAGGAACCAGATGCGAAAGATCTATCATACTTAGTGTCACAAGCCTCTGTAGATCTGATGGTTGAGTTCATTCTAGACGAAATTACTGATAACTCAGAAACTACAGTCTACAAGAAAAAGAAGAGGAAATTATTCAAAGTCACAACATCTCCTCCCACAAAGAAGTTTAAGAAAGTTGAGGTTAAAAGGAAAGGTGATGAGAAAGTGTCTCAAGCACCCAAAAGGACGAAGCAATCCAGAGCTGACTCGGAGACGGATGAAGGAGATTTCACCTTGTCATCCGTCTACAAGACCGATTTTTCTATGTTTACAAGAACCTCTGGAAGTGTTCTCTCACCCATTCCCTCACCTGAAAGGACAAAGAAAGAACCTGCTAAGGGAGATTTACGGCATGTGACTTTAATTGATGTAGATGAGTGTGAGAACCGAAGGAAGGAATAGGTGCAGGCAGAAGAAGTCGGCACAAGAGTCACAGAAGCAGCTGCCACAGAGCCAACCTCATCAGACAAAGTAGAAGAATCTCAAAATGTTAATGGTACTGATCTTGCCCCTACAGAATCTGTGAATACTTCATCAATACCCTCTATCATCCTTCCCTTATCAGTATCATCATCATCTAGACAAACCTTCTATCAAGTCTAATTAGTCATACAAATTGTGATCTCTTCAACTCCCAAATTCTATTTCCACTCCAAACCGAGCAAATCATAACACAAAACCCCCAAGAAATTTCTTATGATAATCTCGTACGACAATCTCTTTAGGAAATTATTAAAACATTGCCACCACTTCCACCATCACCAAAGCAGAAACCTAGCTATCGACTTTCTTACCCTCACCCCTGGATAACACACAAGGTAAGCATCACCAACTCTGTTGAAGATGCTCTTATCTTACCAATTGAACCCAACACTATTCTTTTTGAAATCATTGAACCTAACCCAAACATCATACTTTCCCAAACTTAGACAGATGCCCTACCTGAAGTCTCATAAGGTGATCAAGTTGTCATCCCACTCACTGCACACATTGACACCCAACATATCATTGAACAGGTAGGTGTACAGGACATATTATTCATAGTCCAAAACCTTGAAGAAGTATGTAACACCTGTTGGTGTAAGCCCTAGAGGCCAATAGTTTATGTTGAACTTATCTTATGTATTGTGACTTTTATTATTGAATAAATATATGGCAATCTTTATTATATTTATAGTAATGTTAATAAAGTCCTTAGAATAGATAGTTCATGTAATAATATATTAAGTGTGACTTAATCATGAGATTACATTA
>Ga0228711_1003412_pt1 | contig 24631 bp, 16 predicted proteins | sample MedpolnodulmetaG_2_FD_177996 | JGI IMG/M metagenome (GOLD analysis project Ga0228711, IMG submission 177996) | Root nodule microbial communities from Medicago polymorpha collected in Santa Monica, California, United States - brown nodules | ecosystem: Host-associated > Plants > Roots > Nodule... | reverse complement strand
TCTTTCTGCCAAATTTTTCATCTCACCCAATGTCTTCTCATTCCATTACCAATTCATCTTCAATTGATTTGCCTATTTGTGGTTGCAACAAAGCAATGAAGATGTTTATCTCAAATTCAATTGACAACCCTAAAAGAAGATACTGGAAATGCCCAACATTTATGGTGAGTTATTTTGTATAATACTTTGTTTGTTGGGTATTTTCGCACACTTTAATGTAATTGAAAGATGTGTATGGTTGATTTTGTTTTTAGGGTCCTAATAGTTGCAAGTTGTTCATATGGGATGATGAAATTGATGGACATCCTCCATATGTTCGTCCAGGAGTAGTAAGAAGAGCTGAAGCATCACCTTCGAATGTCGCAAAGCTTTCATGTGATTGCAATTGTGAAGAGATGCTGAAAGACATTACTGGAATAATGAAGGAATTCGGAATCAACAAAAATGAGAAGTTAAAGAAGAAGCTCCAATACTCAAGAAAGAAGGCAAATTTGTTTATGGTTCTGTTGGTTGTATCTTGGGCAATGTTCATTTCATATCTTAAGATGTAGTGTAATGACTCGGTTCATATGTTAAATCAATGTTATGAAGTTTATGACATTGTTGATTGTAATGAAAAGAACTTGTGTTTCTTGAATCAATGAAATGAAGTTTGTTTTTCATGCTACTGTTGTCTGCTTGTTCATTAGTTTGTGATTCGGTGTTAAAGTAATATGATTATAGTAAGCAAAGTTGTAATAATAATTGTCTTGATTCATAGCAAAATGCACCAAAATTGTCATTAGTAACACCATAATGTACCAAGACATAACACCAAAATGGCCATTACAAACACCATAATGTACCAACATAACTTGATAGGTAGGACAACTATAGGCCATTACCAACATCATAATGTACCAAGACATAACATAACAGGTCTAATGGCACCAAAACATCCAAAAAAAGGTGCTAACCAAATTATAGTTTCAACATAAGCATCATAGTGCAACTAACAGGTTCATAGCCAAAAAGTAAAACTTAAATAGTTTCTTGATCTAGTCTGTAGATCCTGTGTCCTCCCCATCAGTTCCTTTTGCTTGGTTGTTCTCATTCCAATTCACCAGACCTGTGACCAACTCCCTTGTAACCTTCTCTAGTTCCTCTGGTGGAAGCATCTTCAAGTCTCTCAACATTGCTTCAGCTCGACTCTCTGATGGACCCCCAACAGTCATGACCTGGTTGCCTTGCACTTTTGCAATATTCTTTTGAAATTTCAACAAACTAGTAATAACATCAGTCGTGTCATCAAACTGTGATGGTGGCAATGGCTGGTTCAAGGTTGCTTCCTTTGGACCACTTATGCTTGCCTGAGTATGATCAATTGAATTTGTATCAGTCAGAGTCAATATCAATTCAATTGAAGATGAATTGGTAATGGAATAAGAAGACATTGGGTGAGATGAAAAATTTGGCAGAAAGATGAAGAAGGTAGTGGGTGAGAGATGCAGAACAGATAAATAGAGGGATGAAGAAGATGAAAACTCCAGTTTTTAAATTTGAAATTTACGAGTTTTTAATTTCATCCCTTTGCACTTTTTCGTTTTTCTTTTTGGTCTCTCAAACTAGCCACTACCCAACTCTTTTGACACTTTTGCCAAGTCACACTAAGCCACGTGTGTCTCCGTCTGCCACGTCGCTGTTTTTGTAACGGGAGTTAACGGGAAGGACCATTTGCAAAATGTCAGAAGCTTACAAGGAGAGTTTTGAAAAAAAAAAGATACAGGGACGATTTGCAAAAATGCGCGAAATTACAGGGACGATTTGTCTATTTAAGCCTAATTTAATCAAGTACTTATTTTAATTTATTTCTATTCTTTTTATCATATTTAACTTTTGTTTACAGATTTTTTTTGTTAAGAACTTTTGCAAAAAGATACTTATGTCATTTTATATAAATACATTCATTTTTTTCTCTTCTTTTCAGTTTCATGTCTTTCATCTATGTTTTCATCACCAACTAAACAAAGTGTAAATAATGTAATGACTAATTTGTCCTTTTTTAGTAACGAAATTAAATTTCACAATTTTTTTCGAGATTATAATGGGACATTCTCTTAACTCTTTTATTATACTCCAGTTTTGATTATATGTTGTTTAAGAACTTTGCCAAAAAAATTAAAACGCTTTATTTAGCAAAAAATGATACAATGGTTCTTAATATGGATGACATCGCTTCTTATAGTGGATTAGTTAGGAATTTTGAGGGAAACTTTGAATTTTTCTTCTATGGTAGTGTGGGTTTGTCCAATATTTTGCATGCAGAAATTCATGCCTTTATAATTTAGATTAAACTTTGATGTGAGGCTGATTATAAGAAACTAGTTTGTTTGTTTTTTACTCTCTTTTATGTAGTGCATTTAGTGTCAAATGAAGTGATGAGGCTTCATCACTACGCAAACCTCTTGGACCTCCATTCTAATGTAATTTGTTAAGGAGTGAGACATTTCAATTCGTTATATTTTTCGAGAAGGAAATTTTACATATATATTTGCAAAATTAAATGCTAATCATTCAAAATCCAGTGCATCAATCAATATCATGTCTATCATCAATCTTATTGGTGATGGTGCATCAATCAAACAAGTAAATCATTAAACACTTGACTCTAATCATTTGGTTATTAAGACATTAAACTTTATAATCATATATATTGAGCAACTTGTTATGTTAGATTTTTGTGAGATTTGTTTGACTCCGTAATAAAGACATATATTATTTGTTTACTTAAAAAAATTAAAATAGAGTTTTTAAAATTTTAGAGCCGGCTGGGCCTGTTGAAGTAGTAAAATTGACTTTGTTTTTTTATTATTGTTTGTGATGAAAATTATTGTAATAATCCAAGTTGTTTAAGTTGGTGACATGTGTGGGGAGTAAAGATAGTAGCGGATGCAGCGGATTCAAGTCGTGAAGTGAATCGTACTAAAGTCTTATATCTGTACGGATCATACGGAACACACCATCACTGCTTTCCACGGTACCCGGTTGCATTTTCAGTCGACATCAAACTTTCCTCCACGCGCATCATCCCTACTGTCACAGATGGAAAGAAAATCGTAAAACATGAGAAAAATAGCTAATTTAAATCCATACATAACGCCATACTTTGAACCTGAACCAAGGTACATCATACAAAGGTGAAGCTGCAAATGTAAAGTAAAGAAAATTGATTAAACAATATTTTTTTTGACGGCAATTTAATAAACAATATAGAATTATAAATTGAATATAAACAATATAATTTGATCTTATCTAACTGCATATATTGCATATACTAATAAACAATAGAAAGTTATAGGTTGAAAATAATATAATTAATGGTATATACCTCCAATTTAATTATTTAGTAGAAAAAATATAAATATTCAAAGGAACAAGGTGTAGGTAGTTGTTGGCTGTGTTTGAACCATAAGATGGAGCAATACTTTTTTTTAACAAGCAAAAATGAAATATATTACTATCAAAAACGTAATTGTTGCAGCACAAAGTGTGCTAAACAATCACGGAAAGAACATGGTCCTGTCAAGAATACAAAGTTTTCAGTCGATGCTCATACATAAAAGTGGGCTCGACCACCAATTATGAATACCAAAACTAAAAACAACATTACTAGCTTTTAACCACCACAAAGAATATGGTTTTACTTTGTCTAACATTTGTGGTAAAGAGCTCTGCCTCTTTCTAAAAAGTCTATCATTCTGATCATTCCATAGGACCCAAACATACTGAATGACGGAGCAATACTTCCTTAGGGGTAAACTCAAACCTAAAAAGTTTAGGCACATTCACACAAATGAATTTTAAAAAAAAGATAAAATGGTTTAATGATTTTCAATGATGTGATTATTTTATTTATCATTTAATTTTCTTCATTGTTGTGTGTGCTCAAATCACTTTATTTATAGGGTTTTGCTAGAAGACACCTTTTATGAAGGTGTCTTTTAGCAAGTTATTCTATGAGCATTTGTTAAAAGACACCAACTAATTTTTATGAAGGTGTCTTTTAGCAAAGTTATAACTAAAAAGTGAAAATCACACCTTGAGGTGTGGGTTGCTAAAAGACACCTTCATGGGTGGCTTCTAGCAAAACCCTTATTTATATTTGTGACTATATAAGACTCTCTCCCATATGATGAACATCATATTAGGACTTCTTATTGCAAAATTGCTAAGTCACGGACTAATGATGGGTTAGTATGTGGTATTTTTTTTTAGAAATAACCTTACTTTTGGCTCTGGGTGTTTGGCAATTTGATTATGTTTTGTCTTGGGAAGAGTGCAACATTTGATAGGATTGAAGGTTTGATGGGTCGAGGCATTAAATTCGTGGATTTGGATTTAGATCAAGTTATAGGTGATCGTGCAACAAGTAGTTTTAGGGTTTTCGTCATCTTTAGGTTAAAGGATAACAAGATTCGTTGATTTCTTGTATTCAAACCTTGCAACACATCGTACAAACATTCAATCATAGTTCAAGACCATTGATTTATCCATAAAGAGTAGATGTACCCCAGAACGAGGACGATTGAGGAACTACTATAAAATTTGGTGTTCTCTCTTCTTTTATTTTGATTTATGCATTTTAGATTTGATAAATTTTGATAGGATTATTTGCAATAATGTTTGAGTGATTTAATATGTTAAAACTTAGTTTTCTTTGATTAATTGTGTTTTCAAGTGTTATTTAATCACTTATCATAATTGGAATTAACTTGTTCCCAATTTCACCATTGATCATATCATTGTGATTTTCCTTGTTAGTATTTTCATTGTTTAAGGTGTAGGTTTGATTTGAGATTAGATTATAAAGTTTGATTGTTAAACATTGATTTAATAGTGAATTACTTTTTCAATATTGAATTGAATTATTGTGTATACACATTATTTGCATTAGTTATCCTTTATTTTCTATGTTTCGATGTCAATAGTCAAATGATTTTTGAAAACCAGGTTTCACCTCCTCTAGATTTGTTGCAATACTTTGCGCATGAATGTTTAGAATATTATAATTTTTTAATAAAACATGAATTAAAAATAAATTTTTAAAGCCAACAACAAAAAGATTCATATTTAATTCATGTTTTAAAATATTATATTTTTTTTGGAAAGATTCTTATATTATTCTAAACATGACTATGAAAAAAATTCAAAATTTTAATGATACACATGACTTTACTTAAAAACATGGACCAAAAATGGTGAATTGAAAACGTTTCAAAAACTAAAGGTCGGATTTTTTTTTAAGGAAACTAAATCAAAAAATGTGTACTTTAATAAAGAACAAAAACATATTACCCTATAGATTTAAACAAAGTAAATAATATATTTATTAATTATCAATATAGTCTTTGAACTCGCTTTGAATCTATTCTTTTTTTTTTTTGGTTGTAATAAATCTATCAATATATTTATTAATTATCAATATAATTTGACTTTGAATTTACATGTATGGAAAATATATCATTAGAAAAATTTCCATTCCAACTTCATTATTTCACTTTGTAATATATATTTATTGTTTGAGATATTACACTCTCATATACTAAGGATGTGTTTGATCTCCTAAAAAATAAAGGACATAACAAGACAACTCATGTCGCACGGTGTTTGATTGGTAAAATTGTCTCAAGAACATGACAAACTAGAGGCAAGAGACAAGAGAAAAACTAAAATTTTTGCCCCTCACTAAACCAAAACACAACTTTTTATCACACATACAAGTTGTCTAAAATTTCAAAATAACATTTTGTCCACAAAAAATCGTGTAAGGCAAAAAATTATTCAATGCATAAAAGTTTGTCATGTATTGTTATGACTTGTGTTGTGTTTATTTGTCTTGTGTTGTTATGTCCAGGATTTACCATTTAACAGATCAAACAACCCTAAGAGATGGTTTTCACACTCCACTGAGAGAAGCTTGAGCTGCATTCTCATCGACTCTTATGTTAAAATATACATTCTTCTTCCTTGTTAAACTCTTTCCCATTTGGATATAATTAAACTTCTAATAAGAAATTTTTTAATCTATTTTTGACTCACAAAATTGTTAAAGCAAAATAAGATATAATATAAATATTGAATTTGACAAAAAAATGGACAAATTGTTAAAATTGATAAAAACAAGCTAATTAAAATTAAGTTTTATACTATAAAAATCATAAAACTAATAAAATAATATTTAAAGTTATTTATCATTGAAATTTGTAGTAACAAAGAAAGGAAAATTGATTAATAAAGTGGAGTGTAATTAGAAGATCTCATATGGAAGAGGATTATATATAATATTTATATATATATATATATATATATATATATATATATATATATAATTTTTCATGGGAGAGAAGTGTATATTTTAATACTAGAGTTAAAATGAGTGTACTTCAAGCTTCTCTCAGGAGATGAGAGAATAATTTACTTTTATTTTTACTATGTTTTTAGTTTATCAAATAATATGGTTAATCACTTGTCCTTAAAACCTAGCTCAATTGTCAATATTGATACCGTTGGGTTGGACATCGTCACTCGAATTCAAATTCAGAATCTCATAGATTTATAGATGAGTTTCAAGAGATATTTATTACTTCGTTTATAGACCAAAAGAATGGGTGAAGATCCTCTCCATTTCCTAAATAAATAGAGATTGTCAATTACTATAGTTTTGAAGTAAATATATGATATAAATGCACATATTTCAAGAATTGAAAATATTAATATCACATATTTACTTCAAAACTATAGTAATTGACAATCTCCATTTGTTTAGAAAATGGAGAGGATCTTCACCCCAAAAGAATCATAGATAACCACTTTAACTCAGGGGCATAGGTAGTTCAACTAGTTTAAGCTACAAGAAAAGTAGATCGAGGTCTTGGGTTGAAGTAAAATTTATGAAACTAACTATTCACTAATATTTATCATTCAAAGAAAAAACAGATAATCACTCTAACAAAAAACTTTTATTTTTCCATCATATATTAATAAAAAAACTTCTTTTCCAAGTACGTTTTTTTCCCTCGTCTCTCAATATGTCTAAATTTGAGACACTCATCTATCTATATGTCTAATTTTGAGACACTTCTAAAAGTTTAGAGATTCAAACTCAATTTGACTCTCAAATCCAACATAGATATTTTGTAATTTGTAGTGCTTTTTCTATACACGAGACACAACAAATTTGGACAATTTGTAAACTTGTACCATCACTAATATCATGGGCAACATGGCGTACGAAAATTAACTTTATCTTTATCCTTTTTATTATAGTACGCGTGAACATCACGTACACGTGAAGCGCGTGTCTTACCAAGCAAACCATAACATAACGTAAAATAGATGAAATTTTAGTTCAACGGTTACCACGCGGCGTTTTCTTCATGTTCCATCTTACATTGGACAAACACAAATTTTTTAACAAAAATATATAAATATTATCATTATCAAATGACTACAAATATTAATTACAATGATCAACCACTTACTTAAATGGATTTCAATTGTTTCATCCATTCACTCAATTGTTTCGCATATCAATGTTCAATTTTGATTTTTAGTATCTTTAATTATCTAATAATAAAATATAAAAATTGTATTTCGAAAGATGGACTAATTAAGAGTCAAAATCCTCTCTATCTAACAAAATAAATGGAGCATGCAATTTGAAGAGAGATAGATACATAAAATAGATAGTGGATTCAACCATTAAGTGAGTGCCACCATTATTAACTATTTTATGCTTTTTTCAAACTTTTGAGCGTCTTTATCTCTCTAAATGGTAGAAATGGAGAATATGATAAATGGAGAGGATCTTGACTCGTAATTCAAAATGATTAAATTTTGCAGTTGCACACAAAAAATACATTTGATTTTGTAAAAAAGTTGAATAATGATCCACCTTGATGCCACATAATTTTTCCGTTGTTTGTTAAGTAATCTGCCGGATATAGATCACATATTTTAAAGAGAAGTGATATTTAAACAACTCTTTGGTACAACTTTTGGGATAACCTTGTTGTTCCTATTCTCATTGGTCAAAAACAATTGAGGGAGAAAAAAGTAGAGAGAATAAGAAGATAACGTGAGTATGATAGAGAAAGTTGTACAAAAATGGTTATACAAATATCATTTCTCTATTTTAAATATGAAAAAGTAGGATCTCTAAGGTTCGAACCCAACTCTAACGTATAATATACAATATTCCTACGAACCGAGCTGAGCTCACGGATCTCTCAGGACCGAATATAATAACATATCATAGCATACAAATTAAACTCAAAACTAAATTATATGATCTTATTTGTTGATGTACTATGAAAATGTCAAAGAGAAAATTGTGAAGTAAAATGAGTCGTACTTTATCAAATATAAAAAAGTAAAACCTTTGTGTCTCTTTCTCTCTCTCTCTCTCTCTTGTCTTTGTCTTTCTCTCACTACACCTCTTCACGATTTCCTCTTCTTCCTTTGTACTACCACCTTCATCTTTTCCATTTTTCTTTACAAAGATATAATCTTTTTCTATCATACTCTAACCCCTTTTCTTTTCACACCTCAAATTTCCATCTACAATCAAGATTCTCACAATTCTCACCAACATGCCTTCTTTTACACCTATCTTCTTCTTCTCTGTGTTCTTTGTTCTTCTCACTTTCTCTTTTGCTGGTGATATAGTTCATCATGATAGTATTGCTCCTAAGAAACCTGGATGTGACAACAACTTTGTTCTGGTACAAATCATAATATCATATATATATATAAAAACTTGCTTTGAATTTTTCTTGCTTGGTTTATTCTAGAAATGCTGTTCTTATTGGTTATTGAATTTGTGATTTGTTTTGATTTGATTTGATGCTAGGAAAGTAGAGAAACAAAGAGCATTTGAATATGAAATTGATTTTTATTTTTTTCAGGAAAATTGAGTGGGATCAGAATTCAAATTATAGTTTTCTGTTTTGAGAAAACTGAGAATTTTTTTTTCTTTGTTCATTTTGAAGCTTGTTCTTTGAGCATTAGATGGTTGGTTATGTTTTAGATTGTTTGTTGTATCAGACTCTATCATTTATGTGAATGTATTAATCTCTAGCATTAATTTTTTCTATTGCAATTAAAATAGCTTATTAATAATAAGCACTTATGAATAGAATTAATGAATAGAATTAATACCAGAATGATTTGATTAAGGCTTCTTTTAATAGAATTGATTTCTGTTGGTATAGTGTTGAGTCTTTTATTGTTTTGTTTGTTTTTATTACTCTGGTTTTTGCAATAGGTAAAATTTTGCTGTAAGATTCCATTATGCTAATTTTGGTATATGTTTGATTTCATATTTTTCTCCGTTTTGTTAATCCAAACAATCATGAAAGTTGTCATCTTTCTCAATTTATCTCAACTGTAGCTGTTTTCTGGATGCCACTGAAAATTTACTTTTTTTTACATATCATCCAAAAATTACCCTTTATTAACTATTAGAAAGTGAAGGTGACAAGTGTGAAAAAATGATAAAAACTCTTAAGGTCTGTTTGGATTAGCTTATGGAAAAAGCTTATGAAATGTTCATAAGTTTATTTAAACTAATTCCTATAAGCTCGCTAGGATAGCTTATAAGAAAAACTACATGACTTTATTTTATCTTGTCTTGGAAAAAGCTTATTCATAAGTACTTATATGACAAGTGCTTGTTCTATAAGCATTAAAGGGCCTGTTGGAATTGGCTTATCTTTGAGCCTATGCAAATAAATAAACTTTTGTGTAATTTATAAGCTTGTCAAGGTATTTTATGAAAAAACAATTTATGAAGATACAATTTTCATTAGTGAGAACTTATGAATTAACATAAAAGCTTATTTATTTGCATAAGCTATTTTTCATAAACTCAAAATAAGTCTATCCCTTGAGTTGTTTATCCAAAGACGACCTTAACCTAGAGCTAGTTTTAGTAGAAAGTAACTAACTATTCTCTTGCAGCTATGTAAAAAGGCTTTCTAGAAATATATATTGATAAAGCTGTGCAGACACAAAATACACTAGGAGCTTTAACAAACACATAAATATTTTTATAGCTATATGCCTATGTCTTCTTGATTAGTCTTCATTGATGGTTTGTTTTAAAGATAAAAAAAGAAGTTAATGTTGAGCACTAGAATGTATTCAAAGTTTGAAATGATGTGAACAAGGTGATGGTGATCAGATGAGTAATAAAAGTATATATTTTCAAAATTGAAAATGAAATCTGCAAATCTTTTAGCGTCTTTCAGGATTTCAGCAAACAACTATATGGCCTGTTTCTATTTTCTATGAGTATTGATAGGTCATGGAAGTAAGCATGAGTTTTTTCGGCAGCTTTGACCGGTTTTTCTTTCGTTAGGTTAAAGTTCCAATTTCGATTGATGGTGTGGAAAGCGGCGAGTATGTCGGTGTTGGTGCAAGATTTGGACCTACATTGGAATCAAAAGAAAAACGTGCTAACCATACTAGAGTTGCCATTGCCGACCCTCCTGACTGTTGTAGCAAACCTAAGAATAAGGTATTCTAGTTTTATGATATAGAACATACTGAAAAATAAAGCAAATTTCTTCTGTAGATGTGAAGTATAGATAGATGTCCATATTAAAAGCTCTAGAATTTTAGTTTATTAATAATTTGTAATATGGAGTGCCTTGAAATTTTGTTAGCTCACGGGCGAGATCATTTTGGTGCACCGAGGACAATGTAGTTTCACAACCAAGGCAAATATAGCTGAAGAAGCTGGTGCTTCAGCCATCCTGATTATAAATAACGCTAAAGGTGTTTGCATGCAATTTTTTCTTCTTTTAAAATGCATTTCAAAACCTGTAGTGTAATTTTTTTTTCTCTCCTTTTTACCAATACTAAATTTTCAGTTTGTGGTTATAGGTTTCGGAGAATGTCAATAATTTATGTTCCTAACTTGTTAGAAAAACAAAAGTAATTTGCAATGAGACATTATTTTCTTTTTTATAAGCAATAATTTTATATCCTTAATTTGCAGGACTTTTCAAGATGGTTTGTGAAAATGAAACCGATATTGATATTGGAATACCTGCTGTCATGCTTCCACTGGATGCCGGTGAAGCCTTGAAAAATTATATACAAAACAAGTCCACAGGTATGTTTCACTTCTTGTGCGAAGGTGTCTAATGTTTTGTAATTAATTATGCTTTCCATTTTGATACCTGAGCTGGTTTTGTGTCTTACACGTTTGCATGTTCGCTCGCTCTTAAAGTGTCTGTGCAGTTATACTCTCCACGACGTCCACAGGTCGATGTTGCAGAAGTATTTTTATGGCTTATGGCTGTTGGTACCATTCTCTGTGCTTCTTACTGGTCTGCCTGGACTGCCAGAGAGGGTGTTATTGAGCAAGAGAAGCTATTAAAGGTTACCTAGTTCCTTTTCATGTCAATTTTATTCGTTTTCTTATGATAAATAAAATACTGTTTATAGTGTTCCTCACAGTCCTTTCACAGAAGATTCCTTTAATAGTTTGTTTTCTTTCTGAGATGAATTATTTTGGTTATTTATGAAGGAATCTTTCTTCTCATATCTAAAAACTTGTTCTCATAATAATATATATAGATAATTTACCATTGCAGGATGATTCAGATGAGCTTCTAAATATAGAGAATGCTGGTTCCAGTGCATTTTTGGAAATAAGCACCACGGCAGCACTTTCATTTGTTGTGATTGCTTCTTGTTTCTTGTTTATGCTTTACAAACTAATGGGAAGATGGTTCATTGATGTTTTGGTGGTTCTGTTTTGTATTGGTGGTGTTGAGGTGAGTTATTATTTTTCCAGGCTTGGTTCTTGATGATTACTGTTAGAATATATGAAAATATCATATAATATCTTGACATTATGTTAGAGCAGGCTACACCAAAATTTGGTATTAGTGCCTTTCTGTCCGGTTTTTTTATAAAAATATTTTAAGTTACAAAATACAATACGATTATTTTAAAGTATCTTAAATCATCTCAAAGTATTATTTTCTTATTGAATTTAGTTTTCATACTTCTTAGTATCTATTGCTTCAAACACTATCGTTTTCAATCATCCATAGCAAATGGCTCTAAAGTCATAGGATTGTAGAGTTTGATGTTATTGAAGCTGAATCTTTATTCTTTGCATGCTTTCAGGGACTGCAAACTTGCTTAGTGGCTCTTTTATCACAGTAAGTCTTCTACATCATTATAATGTCAACTTTACAAGAACTATTCTTTCAATGACTTTTGCGTGAAGTTTTGTAGTGTTATTATATAGATAGTTTATTCTGTTAGATTTGCCCAAAATGATATTGAATTGACAACAAAATGCTCATAGTTTCAGATGGTGTCAACATGCTGCACAAACATATGTGAAAATACCCTTCTTCGGTGCTGTATCATATCTCACTCTCGCTGTTACTCCCTTCTGCATAGCACTCGCTGTGGTTTGGGGAGTTAAACGCCGTGTATCATATGCTTGGATTGGTCAAGATATTCTTGTAAGAATTGTTCTTTTACTTTCCCATTGTTTGTTTGGTCAAATTCTTTTTTCTTTGGTTCATGTTTTTAGACTAGTTGTTTTTAATAGAATATAGAAAATTATGGCACCATCATGAGCATTAGAATTACGAACATAATTTTGTTATTCTTCTATTTTCAGGGTATCGCTTTGATAATTACAGTTCTTCAGATTGTCCAAATACCAAACCTCAAGGTGAGTGTATTCACACTTCAGCTTTTAATCTTTCTGGTTTTGAATATGAATTTACTTTATTCTAGTGACCCTTTTTGCAAATAAAGACACTAAGGTATACATTCTTTTTAAAAGGTTGGAACTGTTCTTCTCAGCTGCGCCTTCCTATATGACATCTTCTGGGTGTTTATCTCTAAAAAGATTTTCCATGAGAGTGTGATGATAGTGGTGAGTGTTTCAGTAAAATCTCCTGTTACTACCATTCTTTACTAAGTTTGATTTTGTTCTCCCACTTACTTCCCCTAAATTTGATTTTGTTCTCCCACTTCCCCTAAAAAAACTCTACACTTTCACTTCTTTACAGGTAGCTCGCGGTGACAAGAGTGGAGAAGATGGTATCCCCATGCTGCTCAAGATACCGCGTTTATTCGATCCTTGGGGTGGTTACAGTGTCATCGGTTTCGGGGACATAATCTTACCAGGGCTTCTAGTAGCATTTTCATTAAGGTTATGAAAATCTCACATGGATCACTTATTCCTTGGACTACTAATGTTAACTTTAGTCTTAAACAGTAGTGCACATCAAATCCTTGTAACAAAAAAGTTTGGAACAGGATAAGAATGTCATGTATTTTGTTAATGGTTCATTAACTCGATTACTCTGTTGATACTTTACAGGTATGATTGGTTAGCAAAGAGGAACCTTCGAGCCGGATACTTCTTGTGGACGATGAGTGCCTATGGTTTAGGTATGCTATAGTTTTAATGATAGGATATATCATTTGAGTAATTTTCCTTGATTATGTTTGGATTACAGTTTAAATCTTGTTCCTTGAATTTTAATCTACAGGTCTCCTTGTCACATACATAGCTTTGAATTTGATGGATGGGCATGGTCAACCAGCTTTGCTGTATATAGTCCCATTTACACTTGGTTAGTAAAACTATCACACAAATAAATTTAAATCACAACAAACACTGATTATTTTGCAAAATAAATATTTGAACCTGATTCAATAACAAATTGCAAAAAATAGCGGTTTGTTCAAATTCCACGACACCAGTGTTATAGCCGCTGTTTAACGATATTTTGCATTAAATTGTGTATCGAAGAACAATAGTAGTTTATTAAAACTCCGCTACACTAAAAACACTAAACCACTGTGATAGCCGCTGTTTGAAGTCTTATTTTCTTATGATGTTTTCCTCTTCAACAATTTGTAGACTTTCTATATATCACTATGTCATATGAGGCATATTAGGTAGAAGCATCAAAACTAGTACAATTTTTGAAACATTTTTGTGTATATGCAGGAACCTTTTTGTCATTGGGAAAGAAGAGAGGTGAACTTGAGATTTTATGGACAAGAGGGATGCCAAAAATGCCTTGCCCTCACATCCAAGAGGATCGTCGTCAACCAGTAGACGAGTAATCTCCAGCGGAATAGTATTGTAGGTTTTAGTTTACAGGAGACTTATAACAAATCATAGGAAAGAGATTATGTATAACATTTGTAGATCTATCATAAGTATAACAAAATTCAGCCTAATGATATCGTACAAGCACTGTACTTAAATCATCAGCTGTAACTTGAGACACCCTCTTGACTGTTAGATGTTGGAGGAACCATGAATCTGTTTGTACTTTAGTGTAAGGTTAGATTTTTTTTTTTGAGAAAATTGTTCATAGGTCACAAATTTTAAGGGATTTCATATCTTTTTTTTTGTTATCTTCGCATTTTCCATGTTTTCCTGGGCATGGTTCACAACTATTATCTTAATGTGGAGAGCCAAATGATATCTCCAATAATTTTCAATGCACTGGAAAAATGATTTCAAAGGCTACTGCATAGTATTGCCAGGAACTTGATTTTCATGATGAGAAAATATGACGATGACACCGATGATGGTATGATTTGAAAATTATATAAATTGGTTGTCTAAATCTAACTTTCTTGAAGGTTATTCTATATCATGAATTACCAATGCATCATCTCCACTTGCAGTGCTGAATCAGGCTCAATTTTTTTTCTTGGTACAAAATCAGGCTCAATTTTAATCAGCACTATTAACTAATTTCAACTGGATACCAACACTAAGAAGGTTGTGAAAAATGAAATCATATAAGATAAAAGTGAAATAATCAATATATCAGGGATGGCCCTGAAATCTAATATTTCATTTCTATGGTCTCCAATCTCCTTTGGGTATACTTTGATCCACTTTTGTGTTCAAACTTCTACATTATCAATTAATCATGCATTAGAACATCTCCTGAAAGTAATTTAATCACGGTAACAACTAAAAATTGCTTCTAAAGGTAAACTTCAATGTGTTAGAGCAGAGTATTGATTAATAGTATCAAAATGCTTTCTACAAACAATGGATCAAACCATCAAATTTCAACCTATTTTTCACCTAGCATTACATAAACAAACAGGCACAAATGAGCCTTCAAAACCTTTTCTGATCTAACATTCATAAATCATCAAGGCACAAATGAGCCTTTAAATCAAAACTTGTAACGGAACAGACCAAAGGCAAATGGACAAGATATATACGTCCCTTACAAGCTCAGAAAACAGTTTTCTCATTTACGTCTTTCCTATAAATTAAGTACAATAGACAGCCCCCAGCATCAAATTTCGCCTGGACTAAGCACCAAAGATGAAGTGCAGAGAATAAAATTGAAGAGTAAATCGGAAAAATAAAAACAACTGACATGCCACACTTTTCAAGTGCTTGTCAGCGATTCTCAAAATTGTTCCAGCCATTGGCCAGATGGGTAGGCTTGTGTAGATTCATTTTCCCTCAAGTGCAGTCCTGTACAAGCAAAGATATTTATCAGAGTTAATCCAAAAAAAATCTTTTATCAGAGTTGTGGATGACATCATAAATGATTGAAATGGTATGAAATGAAAACACTGTCAATGTTAACATGTTATATCGAAAGATAAGGAAGATATAATCATATGACAATACTTTATTATTAAACTAAGACCCTGAATAAATTCAAGCCCAAATCAAGGAGATAACAGAGCTACTGTTCCATGAATTCAAGTCAAATTCAGAGGTGTGATATCAGGAGAAAGTTTCATTGGCTAAATGGCATATTATGGCTCCAAAAGTCGATGGTACATGATAAGATGCAATTTTACTGTGCAATAGCAGGGTACGCTACTATGCTATTGGAGAGGGGTCACTTGTGCCAGTAGTTTTAACAGTTGGATATGAATTTATACAATCTAATGGTTAAAACTGACAGCATATCGAAGCAGTGAAGGCTAGGGTGAGGCCCCTCCGATGTACCACCATTCTCATCCATTATGTATAAGCATAAAAAAGGACAGAACTAATTTGTAAATGAATGGAATGGAATGGAATGCCAAGAATATTGTTGCACAAATATGTTGTCAGCTACTAAAAAGAAAAGGATAAAACAAAACAGTTATAGAAAAGGAATTTAAAAGTTCAGCTAGCACGTGTGTCACGGATAAGTAAAATAACTGCAAAGAGATAGAAAAGCATACAAGTATTTCGCCTTAGAAAACCATTCCCGTTGGTAGCAAAAAGCATTGACGTCCTTTCTTGCCCTGATAAAAATTCTTGCATCCTTTCTGGCCAGTCAGAATTTAATCGGCGGGCAAAATCTTCTACTTCCCTGTATCAAAGGAAATCAAGCAAATAAGAACCCATGTATATAATTTTAAAAACACAAGTATATAACCATCATGCAAACATTCCTTTATATTAAATTTATCTTTGTGACCTAAAATGAATGTGGAAAAGAGACATGAGGAAGACAATTAACAAGATTGGCATGAACAAATACTTGAATCTATCTCAAGTGGGTAGAAGGCAGCAATAGAAGCAAATTTTACAGGTAGTTTTGCCAAATGCTTAAAAGAAAGGAAGGAGGGATTAGCAGTCATCCTACGCAGGAAAGCAAAACGTATACCATTTTGGGAAAGTTTGGATAAGATCTCCATTATTGGGTCACCCGGAATTGTCCACGCTTCAGATTTCCAATATTAAGGATGAGGTGTGTGAGAACCCTCATCAACTAAAGATATGGCCAAATAAGCGCTTGAGGAGCCTCCACCCCCACGAGCTGGCTTCAGGGATTGAGTTGGGCCCAATTCAAATTCTAAGATGGTATCAAAGGCCATTCCTAGATCTGTTATTGGGACATCCATATTTTTCTACGCATGAGGGGAGGTGTTAAATTATCATTATTGGGACATCCATATGTTTCTCCACACTTTGGATGTCCAAACCTGAGAATGAAGGAGTGCGTTGATATCTCGCGTTGACTAGAGATATGGTCGAATTTGTCCTTATAAGGCTTTGGCATCGCTCACTCCCATGAACTAGTTTATGAGGTTGAGTTAGGTCTAGTCCAAATTCTAAGATGATGTAAGAGCTTATCCTAGACTTGTTATTGGGCCCCACATATTTGTCCATGCTCGAGATTTCAGTCTTGGGTGTCAGAGTGCGAGTTAAGATCTCTGTTACTGTGCCACCCGCATTTTTCCACGCTTCAGATAATCAATCCTGAGAGCGAGAGGTTGTGTTGAGATCCATACGGACTAGAGATATGGTCAGATTAGTTATTATAAGGGTGGAGCATCCCTCACCCCCATGAGCTAGTTTTGGGGTTGAATATCATCTTCTAGCCCAAATTCTAATAATTATACAAGCGTTTAAATATAAACTATACCTATAATCAAAGAGGAAATAACAGTAAACTCCACATATACTCTATATTAGTTGTTTCTATAAGCTATCTTAAGGAGCTTATAAAAATAATCTAAAAATAACTTATGGACTTATCATATTCAATTTTCGTAAATTTTTCCAAATATTTACGGAGTGTTTATAACATAAGATAAGCCAAGATATGATTTTCCAAATGTCCCCTATGTTGACCAATGTTGCACTGAACCAGAAGTAATATTTTTAGATTAATTTATCTAGAGCAAAGCACACACACCCAATCAAAATCATTAGCATTACCTAGCTGACAGTTTTAAAATATTCAAGATCATGAAAAATTCATTGCTAGACTGCTATGAGATACAAGATTACTAAATTTCTCATTTTCCTCTAAAACCACGACCAAGATTATAAAATTGAAGTCTAAATTCAACCAAATTTAACTCAGCATTGTTATTTATCCCTCTCTGTGAAGAAACAACCACTTCATTCCATTTTCAATAAGCTATAGATGATCCAAAATGTACAATTTGTAGAAGGGTAGAGTTCAATCATTCAGATGACTTGTTCTCTGCATGCTATCTACTCCATATAAATATATTCAACAATGCTACTGATAAAGCTAGGGATCTGCGATTGCAACTATGCTAAAGACAATGATAGGCAAACAGCCATTGATTAAAGAAAATAAAGATTAGATTTTATAAACAATTACTGCAAACAATGTACTTAGAATGGAGCTCACTTGTCAATTTTTTCCTGTAGTGCCGGATCGATCTCATCGTCTATGTTGTCGTCGTCATCACCAAACTCTTTATGAGCAAAAGTGTCATCTTCTGTATGCATATTTGTGGTCCCAGCAATTTTATCAGATACAGCAGTATGACCATTTAATTCCTATCACATGAAAACAGGCAATAAATACTTTTAGAATTTATATGAAAAATAATTGAGTTTGTTTATTAGAAGAGGGAAAAAAAATGAAGCAAAATAACATGATATTTCCAGCGACCTTATTTTTCAGTTCGGAAGCTTCCGCCAAAGAAGAGCTCTTCTTCTGCTCTTTTTTTCTTCTGTTCTTCTTTTTATTCTTAGAAGTTTTACACACTTTTGAATCTGCGAAAAACTATTCACTCTTAATTAGCTGTTCGAAGGAAACAAACTGAAATGTAACTTAAGACCCTGTAGCTTTCAAACAATCCATACGAAAAAAGAATTACATAACAGTTTTAAAATGAAATGAAAAAGTACAGGCTGCAAGATACGCGGGCAATAAAAGTTATCAAGAACAATGCTATAGACATTGGACATAAGAACACACAAGGTTCAAGGGAAAATGTCATACAACTGTGAAGTCAGGACGGATGTAAGGAACATTCAAATATTTCTCACACATTGATTTCAATTATATCAAATATATTTTAAGAACAATGGTAGCAACATATAAAGGGAAACAACATTAGCATTAGTGTTGATTGTGTGATTTAAACTAATCTACCCTAAATTTAGACAAGCAAATAGTTCTAGTAATATAAGAACGCTATCATCTTTAAATATAGACAACCCACACTGGAGCTTTCGGTCTATACTAGCATTCGGAACTAGAAATTCAAATTTTGATTATATGGTCACAGCCACAAATCAACTGGTTGGCTCATCACGTGGGTTTAGAACAAAACTGTAAGTAATATTACTGATAATAAGACCTCAATCAGGGATGGGCTGGTACGCAGTTCATCAATCTACAGGCAGAACACAGGAAGTAATTTGATGAAAAGCAGGAATAAAAGATTTTCAACTTACCTGCATCATTTCCATTAATAAAAGACAAAAGGTCATCAACTGAACGCTCATCTACATGCTCCTCTTCTAATTCAACATTCTGAAACATGCGAGAGACCAATTCTTATTAAAGTCTACAGTTTAGAAGATAGTAAAAAGAGATGCAATCAGAATCTCTCAGCATTTAGAAATAAAGTCAACATCGGACAATGGTTTTTACTGTAATATGATTAAAATAAAGAGAGGACATCGTGGTACCTTTAACCTCCCACGCTCTTTTAGCTCTTTCCGTTTTTTTGCATACAACCGGTTCAAGAGCCTTATCCTCGGGTCATCAGTTGTATTTTTCAGAGGCTCTAACTTCTCTTCCTGGATCAAAAGTATGTGTGAAAATTGAAAATTGAACATGAAAGGAATAATCAGCAGAGTTCTCGCAAGCACCACACACCTCTGTGAGATCATCCGGCAAATGAAATATCTCCCGTATCTCCTCAGGAGATTTTCCTTCGATTATTCGTGCAAGTGTACGACTTGTAAGATCAACCAACGGTCTCAATTGAAGGCTGTCGGCAGCAGATGTCAAGTCACAAAGCCGTTTGGTATCCATCCTTATAAATTTCTCGTCATGAGACTTCCGTTCCTATACCAAGAATACCCCCTATGTCAAATCATCTTTCACATTCAAAGTTTTTTAGCCTTAACTTGTCTTCTATAAAGATAAAGATAATGATGGGGGGGAAAGCATTAAATAAAGATGGAGAACCTTATTTGAGCGGCCTGGTACTTGATGAAAACGACAATAATCAAGAACTAAGCTCAACATAGCAGGACTGACTTTTTCAGGAAGGCATATCGCACAATTTTTGGAAGATCCCGTGCCTTTTTGTATTATTTCTTGACAAATAAGAGGGCAAAACATTGCAATTTCTTGTTCCACCTGTTGAATTGAACCATCCGAAGTCTGAAGCCAAATATAGGGCTTCATCATCTGAAAAAGAAAATTGATTAGCAAAGCAAGGTATTGATTCTATAGTAGAGCTGTTTAATTAGGTTCAAGCGTAATAGTTTTGACATTCCGGATAATGCAGGCTGAGAGAAAAGCATCAAATAAATTTTCCTAGGGTTTCTGTTTCCGGATAATGCAGGCAAAGAGAAAAGCATTAAATAAATTTTCCTAGGGTTTCTGTTTCCCCCCACAATACATACAACAATGATTAAAAAAGGCAATTTGGTTTAGCTTTGAATGCTATAAAAGAGACAACATTGAACTTATTCAAGAATTAAAATAGTAACGTGGAAGAAGTGAGATATCATACCTCGGGTTTAATAACTGACATGTCAACTTCCGACATTTTAAACCAATTTGAAAACTAAAATCTGTTGATATTTGAAGTTTCTTGCTGGTGTGAACAGTATATGCTGAGGTCGAAACTTAACCTTCAAGTCCAGAAAATCAGATAACACATTTAAGTATTCCTTTCCTCAGAATTAGGTTGTCGCAGCAACATTTCTCAAACATACATTGTCCACCAAAGTATTTGCAGTGATGCACAATTCTACTTACCACAAAGCAAAACCGATATACACTTGCAAAAGAGAAGACTGGAGAATAACTCACAACCTTCCAAATTTTAAACGGAAGCTGCAAAGTCACAAATAAAAAAGTCACTATGTTTGCAAATTCAGTAAGGATGCTAGCGCCCCCTAAGTACAGCTCATATGGTATAAGGGTACTGAGACAATTAATATGTTGGGGCATGGCTCGAACCCACAATTCCCCACTTTTCATAACTAAGTGTATGTGAGTTTCTCTGCTACGCTCCTTGAAATAAAAATAAAATAAGGATCCTAGTTATCTTTTTTTTTTTTTGTCTGGTATGTAGACGAAGTGTCAATATCTGAAACTCAAACACTGTGGTCTGTGAGGTCCCAATTTCAAACCTGGGTGAAGGTGTTCAACCTGGCAGAATCGGCACTGCCATGTGAGCTACGAAACTCACATAATGCTTGGTATCGGATTGGAACCTGGATGAAGGTATCCAGCCTAGCAATATCAGCATTGTCAGTTGACCTAGGTCTTACGGACAAAACAATGGTTATCTGATGAGGAACAAACTACCGTTTGGATTGACTTATTTTTGAGCTTATGAAAAACAACTTATGCAAATAAATAAGCTTTTATGTTAATTCATAAATTGTCACTAATGAAAATCGTATCTTCATAGATTGCTTTTTCATAAACTACCTTAACAAGCTTATGAATAATACATAAAAGCTTATTTATTTGCATAAGTTGTTTTCCATAAATTCAAAAATAAGCCAATCCAAACGGGCCCTAAGCATTCCAATAACACTAACCCCCTCTATTAAACACACATTGTAGAGTAAATAATAAGTTAAGTTTAATCATTCCTATTACAAAAACAAAAACAAACAAAAAAACTATTAGCACCTACCATTTTTGCTAACATCATCATTTCTAGCAAGCAAAACAAAAACAAAATTCAAAAACAACAACAAAAGAACATTAAAAAAAACACATTTTGAAGATAACCCACGATTCTATACAACGAGGTTAGGTGAAAACAGCATAGGTATTGCAAAAAAACGGTAAACATTAAAATGGAGCAAACCAATCCAAACACGTTAAATACATTTCTAGAGAGAGAGAGGAAAATGGGTTGAGGGTGAAGTACCTGAGAAGACGGAGAGAGAGGGAATTGCTTTGAAATGGGAGGGAATTGGCGGTTGTCGGCGATGAACAGAGAAAATGGATAGAATAGAAGAGAAGAGAGAGAGAAAGAAGAGAGAGAAAGAGGATTTTGATTTCCAACAAAAAATAAAAAGAAAAAAAAAAGAAAATTGAGGCTTCTTTTGGGCTTTGGGTTGGGTTATGGGTTTTATCTTAGGAGTGTTGATTTGGGATTTTGAATTGCTATTTGCCTCACTTATCTCTTTTAGTAAAATTACACTTTTTAACTCCATCAATTATATCATTGCTCGTGTTGATTTCAAGTGTAAGTGGTTAGTCTCATGTTGATTTTTTTTTGTTACATTTAGTCTCATGTTGATTGTGAATGAGTTAAATGTCTTAAAGTTTTGGATTGAGATGTGTTGTGCATATTTCTTTAGAGTCTTGGATTATTAGCTTGTTGTTTCCAACACTCTTCCACACTCACCGACAATGGGTGTTGGAGATTTGATGTGATCTAAGGATAGAAAATCGCAGTAATTAAGCATGCCTTTTTTTTGACTCACTTTACTTTCTTGAGCACATTACACAGTTTACAATATGGATACAATTACAATGTCAAGTTATGATGTATTCACACGATTGAAATTATATAATGTATTGATTAGAAGATATACATTTGTTATGTTCGTAATTTAACAAGTGAAGTTTACCTCCTGAGTTGGGGTGTAGTCATCACGTCGGTTACTGGATCGTTCAAGTGAGGAAATTTTTCTGCAAAAGACACTTTGACGCCAAAGTGTGGTGATGTGATAGAAGGTAGCAAGTATATTAAGTGTGTAACGAGTGATCATACTTGGAGGATCAAACCCCTATTTGTAGTGAAATATTTGACAGTACGTTCCTTGTTGTTGTTATTTTTGCTCATATGATTTGGTTCGGTTTATTACAAATATGATCCAGTTTGTCTACATGCATTATCGTCTACCTGGTTTGAATGAGCCCCCTCTAACCAAGAATGACCCATTAATTAACTAGCAAGTCATTAATGCTTAAGAAGACGAAGCATGTCAATGCTTGTTGAATTCTGGATGTGGAAACGTTGTGGTTCTTGAGATGATGTAGAAGGTATAATCATGTACTACGTAACTATCCAAGACATGGTGAGCACTTCAGAATGACTCACTATTGTTTCCGTTATTGGGTATGTTTGCTCCTTTTTTAGTTGAATTTCTTCTAAGACAACCCACAAAATAACTAGACTGCACATTTAAGGTCCAAACTATTACAAGTTGACATTGATGCAAGATGTGTTATGAGATTATGACGATGACTTAAGAACTTTATGAGAAAGCCCACGTGTAGGTTGCAACATAATTTTTTAGCCTATTTTCGACATAAATTATTGATGTGGTTTAACTTCAAGTAAAGTATACCCTTTATGGTGGATCTTTGAATTATGTTTTTTGATATAAGCGATGGAAGAGAAATATGTATTCATTTCAATCAAGGTGGAGATTGTTTAAGTTTGTTGAAATGAAATAACTTGGAACAAATCTCACGTTGTCCAATATGGTACATGAACAAGGAGGTAATGATTGTGTTTGTTGGCTAACATTCTTTGTCATCAGATGCACCTATTAAAGACACTTTAAGTTAATATATGAGTCATTTATTTCTTGTCTACTTTTAATTTACAGTGTTGTGAGATGTAGGTTAAATATTGTTTAAAAAGTGTGGGTGTTCTAGAATTGTGGGGTATTTGAGAGAATTGTATGTCGTGTAAAATAAATCACATGGTGTACTATTTTATTATCACCAGACAACGACATGATTATTCTATAATTTTGGAGTTTTCCATGTTAAATTCTTATGCTAGGCTGTGTTTTTTAATATCTCTATGTTGTTTTTTCAAATAGCTCCACCATGTGTAGAAATGATGTTGAACAAGAGCTTTATAACGTTAAGTGCCTTTACATATAATAAAGAAAGAGTCATGGATGAAATATCAAAGATAAAGAGAAGAGTGAGTAAAGAGGAAAAATGTAGATGTTGAAGTCTTAAGAAATGAGTAATTAGAATTTGACACTTCTTGTACTAGAAAAATGTGAGATAAGAATTGTTAGACTTTTACTCTTAAGCATTTTATTGCAACACACGATGTTGAATAGTCTTTTCAAACAATACAACAACCAAAATAATAAGAAAAGTAAAGTTTTAAGACTTTAATCCTTAAAGAGTTATCAATCTTATCTCATTACATTTGTATAACCATATTATTGTGGACCAAGTGAAAGTTCATTAAGATGTATATCAAATAACATAAAATAGAATGGCACACTCTTCATTATATTGATTAATACCAAATGAAAGCTCATTCAGATTAATCAGTTTGATATTGGTTAGCATAATGATACACTATTTTATGGCGAATCAGGATCAAAGATTCCTAAACCTCAAATATATGAACGACATGATTTATTTAAAGGCTTAATTACACTTTTTAACCTCAAAAGTATTGCAATTTTGATCCAAACATTGTTTTGGATGATTTTGACCCCTTATTTTTTTTTCTTTAGATCTGGTAGTCCCCCTCAAAAAAAATTCTCAGATTTATGCTAAGGTGACATCACTTATGGAGGCAACACTCATCTTTCTTATTGAATATGACTTCTTTAAAATTGAAAACTAAAAACATCTTGGTTATTAAAAAAAAC
>Ga0228711_1003411_pt1 | contig 24632 bp, 14 predicted proteins | sample MedpolnodulmetaG_2_FD_177996 | JGI IMG/M metagenome (GOLD analysis project Ga0228711, IMG submission 177996) | Root nodule microbial communities from Medicago polymorpha collected in Santa Monica, California, United States - brown nodules | ecosystem: Host-associated > Plants > Roots > Nodule... | reverse complement strand
GAAGTCTGGTACTAACTTAATCATTCCAAGTTTCAACTTGAGAATTACTTTTTAAGTTACAGAATAATTATTAAAGGGTCACAATTCAAACCCCCCCTTCCTTGTGACTATTTTATCTACTTCAATAGAATATATCCCCTCTCTGTCTCAAAATAATTGTCTTTTTATTATTTTTGTCTCTACCTCAAAATAATTGTCACTTTAAAATACCAATGCAGTATTTATTATTATTATTATTATTATTATTATTATTATTAGAGTTTAATTTTGGTGCACCGACAGTGTAAAGGCTATTTACACACTCATCCAATAGTATTGCAGCATTTTGCCACATCAGTTTAATGAATAAAAAATAAAATAAAATAAAACCAAAAAAAGCATCTTTATCACGTTTCCACGTTCCCTTCATTCTCAGAGTTTGACAAACACCCACACTTCATCTCTCTTGTTCATTGTTCATCATCTCTTCAATCCAGGCGTCACCTTCTCCCAACTTCATCACAGCCAATCAATGGATCGACTTTTAACATTCAGTTTCTTCAAATTCATGCTACTTGGATATCGCCACCAACATCCTCACCGCTGATCGCCGCCATGCCTCCAATTTCGAAGTCGAGTTCTTCACCGCTAACTTTCTCAAACGCAAGGTCCTTCTCGTGATTCACTTGTGAACTACCTCTTCTGATGATCATTCATTCTCTCCTCAATTCATTTTTAATAACAGCTTATTTTCTTTACCATTTTTCAATTAAACCTTTTTAGTTTATATTCAATGATACATCCATTCGTCCTTCTTCAACCTAATCTTTATTGATCTAGTATTTCGCTAATTGGAGATTTGGGTTGTTAGTTCCTTCTGTTAATTGGACATTAAAACTTTAGATTAACCCTTTCAGATTTGGGGAAATTTAAGATGTTAGTTTTGATGAACAAATTTGTTAATTTTAGATTATATGTATGTGAGTTATATCCATCTCACTGATTTTAGTGAATAATCACAATGAATTCAAAGGTATATATATACGCGTTACAATTGATATTTATCCCCTTGTTTTATCATTGATTGGTGATTACTATATATGAGACTGATAGAATGTGAAATGTTGAATACTTGATGATGGTTCTTTACTCAATTGACAGTCCAAAATTTCTAAGAGTTGGAATTTGAGAGAGTTCTGTGTTGCATGGAATTTGATGATGTCTAATCATTTGGTTAAAAGCTTATTTGGAAATCTGTAATGCAATTGCAATAAAATAACAACTCTTTCAAACTTATGCTTAGTATGTTGTCTCTGCATGCGTTTTCTATTTCTTATTTTATTTGTTTTGAATCAGCATATTATATTAAACAAAACCCTGTCACAAGAAGTATCAAAAGAGAGTGTAAACAATAGATAGAGATTAGCCATAACCAAGAGGAAAAACAACAACCAAAGGCTACCGAAACCCCTAATACACAAGTATAACAACTGCCAGCAAAGTCCACAGACCATCATAGGAGGCCAAGCTGTCACACACCAAGCCAAAACCAAATCCGCTATGCAGTTCCACCTCTCTCTCTGCTGTTCACAGTAACCGTGACAACAACACCATTTGATAGCCAACAACAAAGTAGCAATCATAACGCAGTATAAAGAAAGAAGAAACAACTACCTCTTTAAGCACTCTTTCGGATTCCAACACCACTCGTAGAATAGGCCTGAAGCAATCTTGAGCGTACTCAACGACCAATGCCATGACAAAAGCTTTATTTCTTCCACCACATCATCAATATCCCTCGCCTCGCCTTATTATTAAAAATACGCTCATTTCTTTCTTGCCAAATAACTCAAATCACGACATGCCAAATAAAAAGAAAAACTACCTCTTTTGCTTTTTCCTGTGGTATTGCACTTTTTGTCCTACTTGAACTATAGAATAATGGTCAAATACATAACATGTCTTAGGCAATACAATGTTTTCTTTTATTAGAATGAAAGGTTTATATTGTACTAATTGTCGGAGAATGAGTTTCAATTTGTCAAAAAGTGACAATAATAAGCACACAACACCACCACTCAAACTAATCAAAGCAAGCTTCTTTCTTCCTGTGTTGTCAATAAAGTATATGCTCAAAATCAAACTGAATGCATTCAACCTGGCATTGACCAAAGACAGAAAGCTTGTATCTTGTTTGATTAGATGCATAACTAGCTAATTGAATAATTGTTAAAGCACATAACAATATTAATTCTCACAAAATAGTATTGTAATACTTCTCAATTTATAGTTATGTATTTTGTTTGAATAAAATATGAAAAGCAACGCTAACAGATTGAAATATTTAAAGATAAAAACATTAATGGTAAAAGTTAAGTTAATGATAAAAAATTGAAATAGTTGTTATTAAATATTATACAATGGTAAACTATAAATATGTCAAAATATTTAAAATAGTAAAGATCTCGATAATGATAATGATATCGTTAACGTGTCCATTATTGATTGACAATGTGACGAAGAACAAATTGTTTGGTCATTATGCACGGGTTTTGGTGGATTTGGATTTGTTCAAGGATATTTTTTATGAAGTTCTTGTTGAACGGGAGGGCTTTGCATTCCAAGTTGCAATAGAATATGAGGGGCTACCGGAATTTTGTACACACTGTAAGAGCATTGGACACAATGTCACGTCTTGTTGTTGGCTTCTTCATCCGAGGAGCGTTGAGAATAATGAGCATCAGACTGACAAAGGGAAAAAATCGGTTAACTCAAAGAGACCTAAGCAAGGGTGGAAACCAATGGACAATCCAGAGGGTATTAGGCTATTGGCTCCTCCAAGGCGTTTGAAATTTCGGCACTCATTCCACAACCAGCTGCACGTGCAGAAACACTACAGTTGGCCACATCTCAGCAGGAGAATGTGGAGGATATTCCCACACCGGTTATGCATAGAGTAGCACTAGAACTTACTGTTCTGATTGATAATGATGAGGCACAGTTAGATAGGCAGCTACCGGTCACGCATACAATAGCACAAGAAATTGTTGTTCCGATTGATAATGTTGAGGAACATTTAGATAGGCAGCCAGGTGTGACGTCCCCTGTCAGGTCTAGTGCCACTTTTAGCATGTCGTTACAGAACGTGACTGATGAAATAGTTCGACCACAAATTATTGTTAATGAGGTTCAGCCCCTTCTCACTCTGGTCTCTGATTTCCCAAACATTCATAATATTATTGCTGATCTAAATGCTTCGGTGGTTCCGGTTTTACAAAAGGAAATGCATTCAATGAAAGATTTATTACTAAATAGTGCCAGAACATTTGTCCATGATGATCTAGAGGTGCGGATTGTGAAGGACCAACATATTCAGCCAGTTCAAATTAGTTCAACACTTCGTCAGCATCAAGAGGTTCACAATAACAAGAACATCCAACATGATTTGAAATTGTGGGCAAGAATTCAAGAATATGATCAAAGGACTGCTGACGAGGGATTCACACAAGTCCCCCCTCTTCTTGTATATATTTTTTCTTTTTTTAATAAAATTTTAGAGTTTGGCGGCGTAAGACAGAGGTTTTTGGGATGTCGGTGTTTCCTCCTAATGTATGTCCTTATTCCCTACTTAGCGAAAAAAAAATATACATTTTTTTTTGTGGGAATATACATTTATAAATAATAAATATGTTTAATGTGCATATTTTTTTTTATAATAAATTGCAATTTACTATATCATAATTACTTTTATCATTATTTAGAAAATAAACTAAAAAATCCAATTTAACTAATTACAAATATTGAAATAATTATTACTAACTATTATAAAGTGATAGATTAAAAATAGGCTAAATTGGTTCATTCGTACCATAATTAATTTTTGGCTTAATTAATGATTTGGTCCCTTAAGTTATTTGTTGGTTACGTTTTAGTCCCATAAGTTATTAACGTTACAATTTGGTCCCTTTAAGTCATCTTCCGTCAACCAAATAAATCCCCACCGTCAAAACCGTTAAGCCAATGTCTAAGGTGAATACACATTGCAAGTTGTCACGTCACCGTTCACATGTACCTATTTAACGTTTTGGCAAAAGACTGACGATGAGGATTTATTTGGCTAACAAATACTAACTTAAGGGACCAAATTGTAACGTTAATAACTTATGGGACCAAAATGTAACCAACAAATAACTTAAGGGACTAAATCATTAATTAAGCCTTAATTTTTTGTTTTCATTTTGGTTTCATAAATAACTCATAAAATTCACAATACGGTGGACCAAACTTAAGAGTGGTCCACTATATATATATTTTTAATTTAAACCGTTTGATCTTTTTTTTAAAAGAGGACTATTGGATTACGCATGTAATATTTTATCTTACGGTGAATCAAATTCATGTAATTAATTTTCCCTTTCTTCATCTTCTTTCATAGTTTTGTTCATCATCTTTAATATTACATTCATGAACACCATCATCATCTTCATCATCTACCCAGAAACATCCAAATAAAGGCAAGATAGTATCTGAGAGAGTAGTGAGGGTTTTCATCCAAAAAAAAAATCTTAAAAATAAAAATTCCAATCATATCCTTATGTTGTCATTTTGTTTGCATCAATATGTTAAAATATTGTTCAAATTTTCAAAGTTGGTAAACAATTCACAGTAGACGAAAAGTATAAATCAAATTCAACTAGTACATCATTAATTTCTACGAAGATACTCCAATTTTAAAGTACATAAATCAAAGAAACGACAAATATGGACAACATATTTTTAAGATGTATTACAAAGTGAGTAGGGTTGGACAGCGGACGGTTCCGATAGGGGTTTGGTCCCAAATTCCGGAACCGACGGTTTGAGATCTACCATCCGTCGTTGTCCATTTACAGGCTTCAGTTACGGCGGTGACAGGTTTTCGGTTCCAGCGGTCAAGCGGGTGGTTTGTTTCGGGTTTAAAAGAAACAAAAAAAAATCAGATTTGACAGAGGAGAAGAAATATAAATCCATTCAGAAATAAATTGATACAGAACAATGAAGATGAAGTTGACAGATATGGTAAATATGGTGTAGATCTACAAAGATTAAGCAGAAAACAAAGATCCAGATCTACATGAAGTATAGGAGAGGAGAGGCTGAGAAAAGAAGATGAAGAAAAAAAGAATGGTTGTGAAATATATGAAGTCTATGGAGATAGATCTGAAAAGTGTAGCAATGGTGTAGTAATGTAGTAGCAAATTGCATTAACGTGAAGTTTTTCTTTCTTCTGGTTTTCAATTCAATTCAATTCGAGAGAGAGAGAGAGAATAATGGTTTTCAAATTTTTAAGGGATTGACTTGTTTTTTTTATAAAAAAAGGGATTGATTGTTAATAAAAGCATTAATAAATAATAATATCTGCTTTTGTTGTGTGTATATGTCTGAAAAATTGAATAGGAAAATGCAACGGCCGATTTCGGTCTTCCGACGGTGGAAATTACCAAATCCGGAACCGACCACCCAAACCCATCCTAAACCGAACCAGCAAACCCGAAAAACTACTGAACCCGGTTCGCCCCGCTCACTCTCCTTTTTTGCTTGCGGGCCGGCCGGTTTTGGACGGGTCGGCCCAATCTGTCCAGCCCTAAGTGAGTGTCAGAGATAATAGTGAGAAGAAAGTGTTCCTTTTATTTCTCTTAATAATATACACATTGTTTTTTTTAAAGAAATATACACATTGTTATTTATAATTATTTATAAAAGAAATGTACATATATTACTAAGAGAAATGGCAAATATATTATTTATAGCATTATGTAAAGTAATCTATAAATTTAATTACAGGTTAACTACTTTTAGTCGAACTTTTTTCTTGCACAAAGTTATACTCTTGAGAGTATAAAATTGGTTGACACAAATGAATGTTTTCACAAGTTTAAACTTTTTTTGTCACCGTGTCTTGTAGGTTTGGCATGGTATGTTAAGAGTTCCAGATCGGTTAGGAGATGGTCTGACAATGTGTTTATAAGTGGGGGCAATCCTCACCTCACAAGCCGGTTTTGTGAGGTTGTGTTAGGTCCAACCACGATTTCTAAGATGGTATCATAGCCTCCTTCAAGATCCGTTTGGGCCACCTGCTATCAGGTTTCCGTTATCGAGTCACCCGCCATTTATGTCCACGCTTTAGATGTCCAATCTTGAGCGTGAGGGGGTGTATTAAGAGTCCCACATCGGTTAGGAGATGGCCTGATGATGCGTTTATAAGTGGGGGCAATCCTCACCTCACAAGCTGGTTTTTTGAGGTTGTGTTAGATCCAACCACGATTTCTAAGATGGTAAGAGTGTCCAAACTCACTATAGTATCCTTGCACGACAACTCTCTTTTACCTGACATTGCTAACTTTTGATTATTTTTTTCCAACTAATAGGTGAAAAAGAATATCACATCGACTATTTTATTAATAAGTGAGATTATGAAACCTATTTTAAAATTTTAGAAGAGCAGTATATATATTTAAGAAAATATAGTTGAGTGGTTTTAATAATTGAGAAGTATGAAGTAATATAATAGATTGAGTGATGTTTATTTATACCACCAATATAGAAGACATGGAAGTGAATGTTCTAACAATCCAATCGTTTTCTAAATTTAAATTTAAAGACAAATTTATACATTAATGAAAAATATGAAAAATATCAGAAACAGTTTCTCTTTAACCCACTTTCTGAATTAACAATTTTTTTAACAAACTAAATTAACTCTTTTATAAACTAAAATAAAATCTTTTTAACACTCTTTCTCAAGTAACTCTTTTATAAACTAAAATCAACGTGGGTCCTATAAAAACAATGCACATATTTGATCATAAAAAAATGGACGTATGTATTTGATACTCGATCCATTTCAAAGTACATGTCGCAGTCAACCACTTCACATGTGTCAATCCATAACTTTGATTTTTAATATCCTTAATTATCTAAAGTAAAAAATTATAAAAATTTAATAATTTGTAAATATTAATTGAAATAAATCGAATAACACCTTACATGCTAACTTTTGTATTTATCTGTTAGTTAAAAATTATGGTTAAAATAAGTTATGTGACTTATGCACATTACAAAAATGCGATATGCATTTTAAAATAGATGGAGTATATAGTTTGTTTTTAAAGGATATTTGACGCCTTGATAGTATATAGTTGTCATTTTCATTGCATCAATATGTCAAAATATTGTTCAAATTTTCCATATGTCAAAATATTGTTCCAATTTTCCAAAGTTGGTAAACAATTCACAGTAGACGAAAAGTACAAGCCAAATTCAACTGGCACCATTAATTTCCACGAAGATACTCTAATTCTAAAGTACAAAAATCAAAGTCCAAGTTGCATATTCCATCGCCCACCATTGTTGAATTAATTAAATTCTATTGCCAAGTAAAAGAACCAAAGGAAGATTTTGCTCCCACATAAACAACATGAACATGTGATTCTTCTTTCTAGAATCCAATATCTTTGGAAAAATTTTCAAAGTGGATAACTCAGAAATATGTTTATTCTGTCAAAATCTAGTTAGCATATAATATTTAAATATATCTAACAAGTGGTTGTACGGAATTGTTGGTATTAAATATTTAAAATCAAATTGAATATAGGATTTGAGCAAATTTGGTTTTTGTTAGTACTTTTGGTGAGATAATATAAAAAAAATAGGAACACATTTAAGATTATCTTTGAGTTGGAATCTGGCCAGAAAGTCAAAAGTCAAGTCATATGCATATTCGAGATCCAATATTCTTGGGGATATGACCAAGTTGCAGTTTAGAAGTGAAGTCAAAAACGACTAGAATTAATCATATATAGTGCAATGTCCTTTGAGCACCAATGCATTGTTTTCAGACACCTTGAACTACCTAAAATATCCTAAAGGTAATTAATTATGATTCATTAGGGTTCGTAGATACTCCCTCCGTCCCCTAATAGATGACTCATTTGAAAATGTGCAATTTTGACTTAACATACTTTGACCATATTTTTTTTACTAGTATACAAAGGTAAATAATATCATATAAGATGTCGTTAGATTCGTCTCGATGAGTATTTTCAAAATATCAAATTTTCATAATTTTTTCTAATATATTATTTAATATATTTAAACTCAAAATTATGCATTGATATACATAATATGGTCAACTATGTCATGTATTATGGGACGGAGGGAGTAATTATGAAGAATGATATTTTGACATCCAATTTCAAACAACTTTTAGTGACAACCTTTTTTCTTCCTTCTTATTGGACAATAACAATAGAGAGAGAAAAAGGAAGAAAGAGAATAAAAGTACAATGAGAGTATGAGAGAGAGAATTGTCACAAAAGTTGTTTAAAAGTGGTTGTTCAAATATAATTTCTCGTTAATTATTGATTCTAGGAACAACAGTTAAGTATTCAGTTACCGAGAAAAACGTTGTGCGGTTTTAGAAACTCGGAAGGTATATGGAATTCTTAGAAATTGTAGTTGGACCTAACACAACCCCACAAAATCGGCTTGTGAGGTGATGATTGCCTCCACTTATAAATACATGTTCAAACCATGTTTTGTCCGACGTGAGACTCTTTAACACATCCCTTCACAACAAGCACTATTGGGAGTGGTTCACGTACATATATGGTGGTTGACCTGATAGTGAAAACTTGATAAAAGGTGTTCTAATGGATCTTAACGGAGACTCTGATATCATCTTAGAAATCGTGGTTACGCCTAATACAACCCTACAAAACCGACTTTGATTTGAGGATTACCTTAACTTATAAACACATTGTTAGGACATTTTTTATCTGCTGTAGAACTCTTTCCCTGCTAAAGCGTTGTGCAACTTTTGTGAAATAAGCAAATTTTTCATTTGCATCCTCCAATAGGAAAAATATCGACAATTATTTCAAATACCACTTGCGGTCCTTTTTATTAGATGTTTATAATAAATTAGTCCTTTAATTTTTTTATTTTTGCAATAAATTTATCTTTCAAGTCGTAAAATATTTGCATTGATATCCTTCATAAAACTTCGTTAAAAAATGTTTACATAATCATTTACAGTTAAAAAGTACTTATGACATCAAACATGATTACTTACATATAATTTATACTTATTGTTTCCAAATTAAAACATAATTTTATAGATAAAAATGTTTCACGAACAACATTATAAATCAAAATAATTGATTAATTTTGTTTATGTATGAACTAACCCATCAAAATTGACATTAAAAGAATTGAGAGACTTTGAAAGAGTCACACTTTAAGGTCCTAAACCAATATTTATTTTATGAATTAAAACCTCGTAAAAAGAAACTTTTCTGGGAAAAAATCATAATTTTGTTGGGAAAAAATCGTAATTTTGTTGGAAAATACACATCCAAATGTTGAACAAACTATGTTTTTTTTATGTATACTTCAATAAAATGTTGTTGAGAGTGAGAAAAATTGGGCAAGCAACTCAAATCTCTCATTTGACCAGTAACACTGTCCATTCAATGATAATCAACAACAAACAACTTTAGCCATATAACAAACAAAAACACCTCAAAAAGTCCAAAGAGATGGTCACCTACATTTTGCAGGAGCATATCATGTAAATTACATCAATGAGTAATCAGTTAAACTACTTGTGTCATCAGACAGCGCCTGTAGCTCAGTGGATAGAGCGTCTGTTTCCTAAGCAGAAGGTCGTAGGTTCGACCCCTACCTGGCGCGCAAGCTGTTTAACTATAGTAAAATTTTAACTATGTTATGAAACAACTTTTGATTTTTTTTGCAATAAGAATGTAAGTTCCTCTAAAATTTGCAAATATCGTTTTTCTTATCAAGTAGCCTAATGAATAAAATTTTACTCCTTGAACCATTAAAAAATAGTATTTGAAGTGAATTCCCCGGTTAACTTAAATAGCCATGCATTACGCTAGGCACACTCAATTCTCTAGCAAATTCAACTCTTTTTTTTTTTTTTTTACCATTTCTTCACATGTGCACACAGTAGCATTCAAATATTGTCATTTGATTTCACCTATTTCGACATGTGTTTTATAAATAGCTTCGGCACAAAATAAGAGTTTGGAGTTCAAACCCTAACCTTTGAATATTGTTGTAACCATTAACAAAATATGCAAATTTCAATTTCGGTGTATGTAAAAGAAAAAGTTTATAAATACTCGTTAAACACATTAGTTGACAAATATCACTCAATGGAAGGGACTAAAAACAATCCATTCAAATTTTGAAGTGAAAAAAACAGAAAAAAATTTATTTTACAGAGACCAAAATCAAAACTAATTCATTTTATAGGTACATAACATATAAATACAACGGCTTCTCATTTTTTGTGGACAAGGTTTTGTTGCTTACATCATATAAAATGTGAACAAAATTGTTTGTATACAAGGAAAAAAGTGTGAACAATGAAATGAAGAAAGAAAAAAAATTGTACAAGTAAAATTGACAGGAAAACCAATTCATGAATTCAATGATTGATAACCTAATGGTCCTTGTATGTCATCTTGTTTCCTATCACTTCTTCCCATCAATGATGGCATCCAAGGGAACAGCTTACCAAGCTCCTTGCTTATTTTACTAGACCTTAGTTGCTTATCATTGATTCCAAACTTTGCTCTTTCAATAGCTTCCATTATATCTTCCCTTGCCACAGTTTCACTACCTGCAGAATGCAAATATGGTTTCATATGACATATGGTTCGTGCAATTAAAAATGACTTAAATATATATAAATATCATCATTTAATGTGAAGGTGAAAGGTCAATGAAGGCAGAGGGAAGCAGCAGGGGTGTGTGGAAGAGCTTATTTGTATTTATCATGTCACATAAGCACTTAGGCATGGTTTGGAAAAACGATTTAATTTACCACTTATAGCATAAATGCTTTCATATAAGTGCTTTATGTATAATCAATTTCTATAACAAAAGATAAAGTAAAGTGTAATTGTTTTCATATAAGCAAGAAGTTGTTTTTATGTTATTCTAAAGAGCTTATAGACATGTCATAAGTTGTTTTCATAAGCTCTCCAAAATAGCTTCACAACTGCTTGTGCCATAGTTAACTCAAATAAGTCAATTCAAACAGACCCTTAGATATAACTACTTCAGAGAGCTTATAAGAGTAAGCTTACAACATGCTCATAAAGTTATTTTCAACTTAATTTCATAAGTTTTCCAGATAGCATATAAAATCAGCTCAGAGAGCTTATATAGAGTTTACCTTCATACACTCTTTGATTTTAGAAACAACTTATACGTAAATGCTTATCATGTACGTTAATAGTATACGGTCAAATGATATTCAGTACATATTACATAGACAATCTAACAAAGAATTATCATTGGTGAATGCAAAAATGCTATAGTAGTAACTATAAAAATTGTTAAGTTATTCGTATACCTCTTCGAGCAGCGAGCAAAGCGGATTCATTGACAATGTTTGCAAGATCAGCACCTACGAGACCATCAGTAACTGTGGCAATTAAATGACATATGATGTTAGCATCCTCCTCCAAAGGAACTCCTCTCAAATGCACAGCTAATATCTTTCTCCTTCCTTCTTCGTCAGGTTCCCCTACATATACTTTCCTCGAGAAACGACCGGGACGACACAGGGCTGGATCCAAGGCTTCTGGTCGGTTAGTTGCTGCAATGACAACCACTCTCATTTCTGATTCAAATCCATCCATTTCTGTCAGCAACTACATCAACGAAAAAATTCTTTGAAGTTCAGCTTAGAGCAAATAACAACTATTGAGAGCACATGAATTATTTTACTTAAATTCCAATGAACATATAGAATATTTGTTTTCCATGTAGAAAGTATATACTACAAGTCTAATGCTACGAAATAATCTGATAAAGAAACTGGACTTCTAAACATTTTGACCATGGTTATCAAATCGAGATTCAAATCATGAATAGAAAGGCCTATTTTCCGAATCATGAATCAAATCTTATTATGAATTATAGAATACATTACTAATAAACACCTGTCATTTTTAAGTAAAAATTATAAGCTGATATATCATATGCGAACTTAACAGTAATTCAAGATTCAAATCATAAATCAAATGACATAAGAAAATTGATTGGTTATACAAAGTTGACAAAAAAAAGTGGTTGGCTACATTAAGTTTATGTAGAGGTTTATAAAAAAGAATTGGAATTCATCATAATGAATCAAGATTCAAGATGAGATTCATGTCCCAAAGAAATACACACAAGAGATTCGTATCGATTGAGTTCAGTTTAGTATCGACTCAAGTTACGACTCACATGCATCTTAAGATATCGATAACCATGAGTTCAATCAATGTTGCTAGAAAAAGAAATGCAAAATGATGATTAAACTTGCCTGATTTAGCGTTTGGTCCCGTTCATCATTGAAGCTTCTTCCACGCTTGCCACCAACTGCATCAAGTTCATCAATGAATATGATTGATGGTGCAAATTTCCTTGCTGTACTGAACAGGTCTCTGATTCTAGCTGCACCTCTTCCAACAAACAATTCCACAAACTCGCTAGCAGATACTGTGAAAAAGGGTACACCTGCTTCCCCCGCTACTGCACGCGCAAGTAATGTCTTGCCAGTTCCTGGAGGACCGACAAGCAACACTCCTCTAGGTAGCTTTGCCCCTACCTTTTGGTAATTTATATCCCCTTGCAGACATGAAACTATCTACAAATCAGGGACGGTGTCAATATAGGGAGAACAATAAAGTTGATTAGCTATTGAAAAAAAGTTCGATCAAAATTAGAAATGATGAAAACATAAAGGCATGAGGTCAAATCTTTTTCAACTCGCTATAGTTTTAAGGGAAATTTATTTTCCAATAGTCACAATTCAAATGAAACAGTCAAATATAAAAGCAATACAGAATGGAAATCACTCGGTGAATACTCCAGGGACATAAAACATTTCAAACTACAAAATTTTGATGCAATTGGGTTTATTTCAGTGACAATGCATTTAAATGCCACATGTACTATACTCTTTTAAAATACAACCTTTTAGCATATCTATCATGTTTTTGTAATTTTATCACTCAACCGGTTTGCTCTAATCTGATCTAAAGCGGTTTGAATTGGATCCTTGTCTCGGTTTAAGTCTTTACTTTTTTCTTCTGAGGAAGGAGCAAATAAATATGTAAAATATAATGAAAATAGTTAAAAGTATCAAATATCTCAGTCACTAGTGTTATGAGTTATCTTTATTCATGTAAATATTTACATGTCAACTAAAAACTCTATCTTCATTGAAATATATCTTTCATAAATAAGTTTAAGATATACGTTAATTTTATAGATATGACACACGCAAGTTTAATTTGGATTTGATAGGATTTTGAAATCAAATTCAAAATACAATTTATTAAAGAAAGAGTTTTTCAGTTTGTTGGTTTTGGTTTGTTCAGTTGTCTACTTTATAATGGAATTCCTAATTTTATTAGATTATATTGATTTATGAGCATCCCTATATAGGTGAGGTTTACGGTACACTACTTGAGTTGTGTAGCAGTACACAAATGGTCAAAAGTTTAAAGTTATGGTGGAAGTACAAATGGGCAAAGCACTCCAAGAGGCCAGGGCCAGCCTTAAGGTGGGCCACTTGGCTGTGTTTCCCATCGGGTTGTTGGTTGGCCGAAGCATAATGATTAAACTGAATCTCATAAAACAGGGGAGAGGTTATATAAAATAAGAGTAAAGTGTTGGAGCATAGTATTGCAGCGACGGTTCAAAACACAAAGCGGTTCACAGGTAGACCAATACACGCTAAGAATAGTGATTGTGGTGGCATGCCGAAACAGCGTAGTGGCAATGGTAATCAACCATTTGTATATTGATACACAAAACTTAAGCTGTGTACCTTAAACGCCACCCCCTGTATAATACTCTAATTGTTTAATTGTACCTTTGGTGCCACAAAAGCAAGGGTGTGAGCAGTGGCGGAGGTAGTGGGGGGGCCTTTAGGGGCCATGGTCCCCCCCACATTTGCATTAATTTTTTTTATATGCTACAATTAACTAGATTAATTGACAACTAATATCAATAGTTTTATACTTTATAATATTTTAAATTATCTCAAATTTCGTAAAATGTATTGATATGGTCCTCCCCATAACACATTTTAAGTCAACACTTGTATGTTGATTATACTTACAGATTAATTTCTCTCATACTAAATATAGTTATAAATTGCTCACAAGTTCTAGCTTAAATGACAAAATTTTCCAAAATCGTTTGATCGGACGCAATGATCGGGGTTCGAACCCCGTCCTATATTTATGTGCGTGAGTTTATAATAATTTTGTCAATTCGTCTATCTATCAAAAAAGAAAATATTAGTTTAGGGTTTCTTATATACCTTTTGTTTTTAAACAATTATTTTTTTAATCAAATTATGTTCCATATACTCGGTCCCCCTAGCTTTAAATTCCTGCCTCCGCCCTTGGGTGTGAGCTAATCCTAGTAGATGTAAACAATTAAATTAAGTAAATAGGATCAATAACAACATAACTCCTAACATTTTGTGATTCAAAGATCTGACATATTAAAGCCTCAGGAATATATGATGATTTACTTTTCATTTTTTATGACAGAGAAAAATCCTGCCTATGGTAGCTTTACTATACATAGCCGGTCCCAAGCCCGGGTTAAAGGAGAGGGTTGTGTTAGGCCTTGTCAGTCTACGTAAACTTTGTCGAATCTCTATGACATGGACCAAATACAAAATTGTTTGCTGTTTTTGTTGTTTTTTAGACAGAGAAAGAACGAATGTTGTTCGGCATGATACATTTTTTGTTTATCTAGATAGATAGTCAAATGGATCATAATTATTGTTCTGAGATCAAAAAATTCCAAATATGGTTATAACTTATAAGTAAACAATAATAAAAACTATAATAAGTATAAGCAATGTTACATCTCAAAAATCCTAAACCAAGATGTTAGTTGAACTTTCTTTACTTCTGATACTCAAAGCTTTTATGTTTTGGTACCATGTCAAAAGCTAAAATCTACCACTGATTATAATCCCATGGAAAAACTATACTTATTTTCCATCTTTGTATGTTACCAAAAGGTCTTACTTAACCATTCAAAAGGACAAATTACATCTTCAACTCATGAAGATAACATCCAAATTACCGCATAAGAGTAAAAGTTGTATCAACGGCGTAAACATTTATAAAGGACTAATTTGACACGAAAAAAGATAATTGACATATTCGAAACTTTAAATTAAGTCAAAGGGCCCTGGTATAGCTTTGCCTAATCTCAAGTCTCAACTACCAACGGAGGAAATACTAGAAATTCCTAATGGGATAAATATCATTAGCAAAACAGAAAAAATCACTTCTATATGTTAGATAACTATCATAAATACTACCTATGAGAGAAGATTGTTACCTCCATGAGCTCTACTTTTGCAGAATCAACACCTTGAACATCTTCAAATCCAACTGTCTGACTATTAGGTTTCCGCTTCTTCGCTGGACTATTAGCGGCAGAAAGTTGACGATATAGAAGCCACATTAAGGGAATCAAAGGTATCCACAGTGTGATCACAGTTATCAAAGTACTCCTCATCGCCGCTAACACAGATTGAGGAGCCGAGCTAAACGTAACCCCCTTTTCCCTCATCAAACTAAGAAGGAATTTTTCGTCATGATCTATTTTTCTCGTGGAATACTGCCACTCAGGAATCGAACCTCGTCTCTTAGAGAATTTCTTCAATTTATTCAACACAGGAATTCGACCAGATCTTACAGCATTCTCACTCACAACCTCGCCTATATCCTTATCCATCAAAACATCTACTACTTTTTGTGATTCTTCTTCATCGAAAACCTTATCATTTTCAACATTCTCAGACACGGTATTGTAATATATACGCCGAGACCCCTCTTCAACTAAAACTTTCTCCACATTTCCATTTCGAAGACTCGCAATCAAGTCCGAATACGGAACTATTTTCACCGGCGGAAGTGAAGTAAACTTCAAAAACAAGAAACAAAGTGTAAACACGATCGAAAACGACGTAGCAAACGCCACCGTCCTAATATTCTTCCTAACAAACACTCCAACCTCATTCAAAACAGATTCAACAGAAGCCCTTTTCATCTTCATAACCAATAACCGTAACCTCGGCCGCAATCTCAATGAAAATCTCTTCTTCAACCTATTCCCATTCCCCCCTTTACCATAATCACTCTTCCTATCATCCCTACTTCTACTACTAACAAGTGGCTCAATTTCATTACCAACACCATTTTGTTGAAACCTCAATGAAAAATTTCTACTTTTTCTACCATAATACTCAAATTTCTTATTCCATACAAACCCATTTTCAAAATTACAGCATTGATTAAACTTAAACTTCATTGACGTGCATAAACCTCTATAAACCCTAAAATTCCTAATTTTTAACCTATTTGGTGTAAAAAATGACCCAGTACAACAAGGTAAGGAAAAACAAGCCATTTCTATTCAAAATCAAATCTATATATTCATGAAAGCTTCTAGTGTTGTATAAACTGAATTATTTAACAGAATTCAACAAAAAAAATTGGAGCTTGTAAATGTAAAAGATAAAGAATTTTTCAAAGAAATTGTTGAGTGTGAAAATGGGTGTTACAGAAAATTGTGTAGAATTCAAGAAGTGGAATCTTGTGGTGGAAGAGGAAGAAGAACACAATGGATTCTATTGGTTGTTTTGTTGGTGTCAGTGTTTGAGTATATCTCTATCTACTGAAAACTACTAGATTCACCCCATGATTCTATGTTACACCCCCGTCAGGTTTTGAGAAGTTCGAAATTGACTAAATTGTCCTTGAATTGAGTTTGTGTGAAGTGATTGAATTGAGTTTGTGTGAAGGTAATTAAATTGGGTTCAATGGCATTTTGGGAATATAAATATTTAATTTTTTGTGAGAGATGTGTAACTGGAAATTAATGGTGTAACTCATAAATATAAGTATTTTTTTTAAATTTAAAAATCTGTTGTTTTTTGTTCCATTGGATTTGTGAAAATTTTATAACCCCGCCAAATGTTTAAACTAGTCTTTTCAATAGAAAAAAAATATTAGCAACACACTCTTTTAAATTTATACACTTCTCCACATTTAAAATGTGTGAGCTTTATCCACTATGCTACTTGTTAAAAAAAAATTATACAAAATCCACCAATATGATACTCAAGTCATATGTTTTGGTGGGATCTACGCAATTTATAACCGTTAAAAAGAATCGAAAGTAGATTAATATTAAATCTCTTAAGTTGATCGTGGTCTTACCTGATTCGATATATTAACCAATAAGATTTGCAGATGTACACAAACAAATAAATCATATATGCGAGTTTAAGAGTATTTACGATGTAAATTTAAAATTATATAATTATTTGATCAACAATATAAAAAATATTTACATTAATTTTAAGGCCCAAGGTTCGTTTCTTAGGGTTTCAATTTCAATGATTTAGTTTGACTTCGAAAAATATTTACATCCATAGAGAGTATATGAAATAATTAAATTCTATAATTATTAAAAAAAATCTATAATTAAGTTTGTAAAATTATATCTCAATTGTTAAAAATGTTTAAATTGTTAGGCCGAACGTCGTGATCAGAATTCAAACCACGACTCTTTCACATGTCGTGTGAGTTTGTGTTGGAAATTATAATTTCATCTATCTAAAAAAAATACTACTCCTTATTTAATATTTTGTTTCCATCTTATCATTTTGCTTGGAATAATTTTTTTAATAATTTATTTCCATTTAATCAAGTTTGCAATAATCATACCACTACCAAAAAAAGTCTGTAATAATCATATTTTATGCATTTAATTAAACTCTTTACTTATGTACATATCAATAATTAATTAATCTTCCCTTTCAAAAAAAAAAAAAAATCAATCTTCCATTTCATTTCTTTAAAAAAAATATATTAATCAATCTTACTTAATTCAAAAAATAATAATCAATCAATCAATTCTTAAAAAAATAAAAAATCAATAATTACGAGATACTATTTTTTGATCCATACATGGTAAGTGCATTCAATTTCATCTTTACATTAACAACAACATAAACTCACTTTTCCATCGTTTCATCATTTTCTTCCATCGATCGAACCTTCATTTCCAATTTCCGAGGTTTTTTCCAGCCACACCCACATTCAAAAATCTTCGCTTTTTCATCATTCACGTTTACAAGGTTTGATTTTTTCTATATTTTCGTTGATTCTGAATTTTGTGTACCCTGTTTGACCCTTTTGTTATTACTGTTCATTTTCATAATTAGATCGATTCTTGTGTTATTTCTTCAATGCTGAAATGAAATTACATTGTATAATCTCTGATTTGTTGTATGGTTATGAAAAAAAAATCACTTTTTTAATTTTTTGTAAATTGTGTTTTTTGTGAAGTTTAGAAGTAGCTAGTTTCTTGCTGTTGTTTTTTTGTGTTCAACATTGAATGAAAAAAGTGAAATTTATAGATAAGGTGTCTTAGAAGCACATTCTATGAAACACTGACACCAGACACTCACACATCAACACCGGTAATACAACAAACAACAGCAAGGTCTTATCCCACTAAGTGGGGTCGGCTACATGGATCAAATTATGCTATAATGTTCGATCATAGACCATAATGTTCCATCATAATGTCAACACCGGCAATATTTGAGAAAATGAATTAGTTCAATGCAATCGCATGTTTTGGTGCTACAAACTGCACAATGATATCCTTCAGTTTGAAGCATGTGTTCACTTTTAATTTAATGAAGTATGTAAGAAACATGTTTTTACTTTACATTTTGTGATCTCAATTAATTTTCAGAGGTCAGTTACTCTATGTTTGAGAGTGGGGGAATTGCTGTTGCAGTTACGCCAGGAACCTTTTTATTGTGGTATAATGCAGGCAATTGCAAAGACCTCTAAAACCTCAATACTGCGACCGCAATTTAGAACTATGGGTGGTGTATGTTTTGCTTCTATAGGTTTATGAGTTTATTATAACTTAAGCACATTAGTCAATTTATTAAGCATAGCAGAGATGAGGATGCTGTGTTGGATGTGTGGTAAAACTAGACTGGATATGATTAGAAATGACAACTTTAGAGAGAATTGGGGTGGCACCTATAGTACAAAAGATGGTGGAAACTAGGCTTAGGTGGTTTGGGGATTTAGAGAGAACACCTGTAGATTCTGTAATACGGAGAGTAGATAGATCATATGGAGGGTACTCAAATCACTAGAGGAAGACCTAGAAAAACTAAAATAGAAACTATTGGGAAATATCTAGATACTAATGAGTTAGATATATGGTATACAATAGAGCATCATGGTGTCGTTTGATCCATGTAGCCGACTCCACTTAACGAGATAAGGCTGACATATATCAGATAAGGTTTGGAAGGGTACTTTCTTTGTTTTATGGCTATGGCACAGGAAAGGGCATACTGTAATACTCTCCAAATTAATCTTAATTATTGTATACTTGGTGTAAATTTTACTTTTGTAGCTTGTGAATTGGTTATTTGTAGCTTAGTCAGTTTCATTTTGTAGTTAATTTTTTTTATTTAAGTATATAAGGTAAGGTTCAGTTGGTTATTTTCCTTGTATTATGGTTATGGCATAACACCGGGAAAACTGTAATATCGTCCAAGTTGATCTTAACTATTGTATAACTGCAGTGCATGTTAATTACTTTAGATCAATTAAGCAAATGCTTTAACTGTGTGTGCAGATTTATTCTCTTTTCTTTTCAGTGGTTTCAGTAAAATGATAACGACGTCATCTTTTTTGCACTTCTATTTTCAGGTTTTTGTCATTGTAATGTTTACGGAGGCAAGCTATGCCATTGGTGTTCTGGTTTTAGAATGCTAATTTGTGGTTTTTGAATGGAAAAGAAAAGAACCGATGACTATGAACCAAGTCCAGTTCCTTCACCAAGAGCGTTGGATAGGTTCGGGTTTATAAAACAGGATGCTAACACTTCTGAGGGTGGAGCTAAGACGAGTAGATCAGCATACGAGTATGAGAAGTATGTTGTTTTTTCTCCTGCTCGTTATCTGTTTCTCTGTTTATAAGCATGAATGAGCATTGAAATATGGCCGATGATTTTTAACTTCCTTGTCGTCTATCTTTTGTCAGAATTAAGGAAGGGAGACGGGTTAGAAAATGGAGGAAGATGATTGGGGTTGGTGGGAGTGATTGGAAGCATTACCTAAGGAGAAAACCCAATGTTGTTAAAAGGCGTATAAGGAAAGGAATTCCTGATTGTTTAAGGGGGCTTGTTTGGCAGTTAATATCTGGAAGCCGAGACCTATTGCTCATGAATCCTGGAGTTTATGAGGTAATCAAGTTAACTTATTCAGACAAAAATTGTGTTTTATTTGTTATATATCTTCCTTGTTATTTTTGAGAATGTCGTGAATTTTTTATTTGCCGACTGTTCCACATTTGTCGGTTTGCATTAACAAGTCATGATACTTGTTGCAGCAATTGGTGATATACGAGACATCAGCCTCTGAACTGGATATAATTCGAGACATTTCCCGGACTTTCCCTTCACATGTATTCTTCCAACAAAGACATGGACCTGGACAGCGGTCCCTCTACAATGTTCTAAAAGCGTACTCAGTCTTTGACAGAGAAGTAGGATATGTTCAGGTTTTACTCCGAAACCCATCACATTTTTTTGTCCTGTTTGTTGCAAAGTAATTCATTATATTGAATATTGATCAATTAAAAATCCAGGGAATGGGGTTTTTAGCTGGTCTTTTGCTTCTTTATATGAGTGAGGAGGATGCATTTTGGTTATTGGTGGCATTACTTAAAGGAGCCGTTCATGCCCCAATGGAGGGGCTCTATCTGGTACCTATTCTGTTCCTTGAATTCATTTATTTTGATTGTTGATACTGTCAATTTATTATGTTATCCCTTTCTCTTATAATATATGTTTTGTACGTGTAAATATTTGAAATTGCATGCATGGTGTGACCTAAGAAGCTCAAATACATATAGTGTGATACGAATACAATGCGGCACAGATACATGAAATTTTAAAAAATCAAGATACAACACGGCCAAGATACATTAATAAGTTTGTGAAGATATATTCACATTGCAACTTGCTTATTAATAAGTTTTATTTTGACGCACTTATTAATAGATAAACATATGAAAAGTCAATATATGATGATTACAATTTACAAAAATGTACTTGTTATCATAATAAGTAGGGATATCGTGTGTTTACTTTCAAAATTGCATGCTTTTCACCACATGGTTACATGAAGCTTCTAATCGTAGTTTTGCAATCAAAGTCCAATTTACTGCAGTTCCAGTTATACTGATAGTTACATATCTATCCCTCACCTACACGAGAACACATTCTTTCTATTATGAATGTGTCACAAAAACATACAATTGTGTCTGTAGCAAGTATGATGTAACAAAGGTGTACGTATCCAGATGACAGTTATGCTTATAGGTGGAAATATTTTTGAAATGAATTATAAAATTTATTCGATATTGTATGGGTATGCATCAAGAATTATCTTACACATATCAGTATCATATATGTGTCGGACTCCAATAATTTGACAAATTTGAAGTATCTCTGCTTCATAATTCGGAAGTATTATTTGCTTTTTGATGAGAACACTTCTTTTTCATCGTGATTATTGTCGTATTTTGAATGCAGGCAGGATTACCTCTCGTACAACAATACCTCTTTCAATTTGAACGCTTGGTGAGGGAGCATCTACCGAAGTTAGGAGAACATTTTACCGAAGAAATGATAAATCCTAGCATGTATGCAAGCCAGTGGTTCATAACTGTATTTTCGTATTCCTTTCCATTCCATTTAGCTCTTCGAATATGGGATGTCTTTCTCTATGAGGTTAGCCAAACTTTCCCCAAGTTCCATTTGTTGCGTGCAAAAACTAGTCGATAATAACAATGACATTCTTATCTTTCCAGGGTGTTAAAATTGTTTTTAAAGTGGGCTTGGCCCTATTAAAGTACTGCCATGATGACTTGGTAAGTATCATGTAATCTTGTGGTATTTTACGACTCAAAGCAAATTTTTACTCATTGTTTGTTTTCTGTTTGCTTATCAGGTTAAGTTACCTTTTGAGAAACTGATACATGCCTTGAAAAACTTCCCTGAGGATGCAATGAATCCTGACACGTTATTGCCGCTGGCCTATTCCATCAAGGTTCTCTTCCTTCCTCTGCGTTTCAACTTATTACCATTTGCCTTTTGTCTGTCAACATCAAAGTTTTAAAATTTAATGTTGCACTATTGGTTACCTTTGAACTCTTATTTGTTGATTTGTTTGATACAAGCTCGCATGTTTCTCTTGCTCTAAAATATCAAGCCATGTTGAATTTGTATGTAGAAAAGCATTTGTCATGATATAGTTTTTGAGCCTTTTTAATGGTAGTATGAGTGAGAAATATATATAAAGGATTTGCAAGGTCTAAAAGCAGGAAAGTAGAAACCAACCAAACTGTAATTTTAGAAGAGATAATTAATTTTTTGCTTATTCATGTGAAGAGACACAAAGGATTCAAAGTTCGTTAACCAATCTGCTACAACTTAGGACAGATATATAAAAAAAAAAGGTTAAGAGATAGAACAGAAATTTATATCAGATTATACTGAATAGTATCTTATGGGTATTTTTTACACTGAATTCTTTTATTCAATCCCTATTCCTTCTCAATCTTTTTTACTGTATCAGTTATCAAAGGGTTATGTCAATCTGTGGATACAAATTGAGGAAATACATATATAAAAAGTAATGGGAAAAAACTTCATGTCTATTGCTACTGTCTAGAAGAAATTACGACAATGTTGTCCCAATAATCAGGAAATTATTGGTTGAGATTGCAGTCTATCATCAAGGTAGTAGAGTGCTCTAGACTCCTTCACACAACCAATCGTCTTTACAAGACTCTTCCTAGGAATGGCTGAAAGAGTCATCTGCAATCTTAATTTTGCGGTTACCTGCACTTGATAATATGAAGAAAAAAAGACGAGTTACCAGTCATATAATTCATAGGACCTTAATTGATAATCCACTCATGACTAGGATTGACACTAAGGAGATCGATATTTAAAAAAATCCTTTATGAATTATGGAGTTTGAGACTTGAAGAATTTGTGCGCGACGGGAAACGAGATTGAAGAAGTCGAATGAGACTACTTTTTCTTATCAGAGGTTTCCTATAGAGTTTGATGCTTTAGTGACTAATTACTTACTTCTCAAACATTCTGATCTCAACTATAACTGCTCTCAATTTCTAGATGCCACAATGAAATAGTCTCTTAAGGGAAATTGTAGCAAACAATTAGTCACTAATGCATTGTGCTTTAGTGACTAATTTGCACTGTAAGGCAGAATCATTCCGTCGAACATGCTGTGTTATTGCACTTCTATTAGTTATTGAGCTAAAGCTTAATTTGTTTTTTTACTAATATATAGTATATATGAATAATATAATAATTATATCATGCAAGTGGTTTTGAATATGTTTTCATATCTTTCTGATTCTGTTTCTCCGGTATCAAATGCAATATGAAGTGAGCAATAGATATAATATTTGTCCAAGTAACATAATTCTTAATAACAGGCCTCTGAATTTTGTTTTCTTATCAGATAAGGAAGCGTTTAGAGGAACTGAGACAAGAGTATGAGAAGAAGAACGGAAAGATGAGTCGATCCGGAGAACTTTCTGAAAAACCAATTCTTCCAAGCATCCAGACCAACTGAAGCAAGAGTATAAAAAGCAGAAAGAAATGATTGTACCTGAAAAACTATTGGTAAAGCAAAACACCTCTTTTGCTGCTAGTGTGAGAATCTCACCCTTAGATTCTTTATATGTGACCATATGCCACATTCTTTGTACAGTTATATTAGTTATGTCGATTCTTATCATCTACTTGTGTTCTTAGGCTTCAGTGAATGTGAAAATATTTTGTATATCTAAAGACTGATATGGGTCTCTGGAGTCCGTTCATCCTTCTTGTTTCCTAAAATGTGAAGAATGAAATTGTCATAGAAATTGTGATCCCTTCGGACTCATAAGCAACTCATCCCAATTTTTCCTATTTTAATGAAATGAAACTGATGTAACATATTTACGTATATCAAAAGTAAGTATTTATATATCGTCTCCTCAGGGGCTAGTGCGATATTATGGATCGTTCGACATCGATTACCATTTTAAGTTGAAAGAGTAATTTGTTTGTTTGTTTAAAACCTAAGTATCTACGTTATAAGATTAAAACTTGAGATTAATAGGGCGTAAAACTTGTTAGGATTAGAGTTCCTTAATCAAGCGTCACACGTAACCTAAAGATCATGCATGGATTCTAGCTTTCCTTTAATATTACCATGTATCCCTTGTCAATATCATTCGTGTCCAAATAATATGGTGACTTCAAGTGTATCGTTTAATCGTCGATGTCTCGCACTATTAAACGATCCAAGAGTCGTTCCTATCATTCAATCGATGATTTCTCAATCTCTTGAATGATAGAAAAGCATTAAGTTCGGATACAAAGAGTGATTATCTAAACATCAATTCCATGTCTAGAATTTA
>Ga0228711_1003410_pt1 | contig 24633 bp, 29 predicted proteins | sample MedpolnodulmetaG_2_FD_177996 | JGI IMG/M metagenome (GOLD analysis project Ga0228711, IMG submission 177996) | Root nodule microbial communities from Medicago polymorpha collected in Santa Monica, California, United States - brown nodules | ecosystem: Host-associated > Plants > Roots > Nodule... | reverse complement strand
GCCGTTTTTATAAAAAAAAAAAAACAACAAAAGAAACTGCATTTTAATCTCCATGCGCACAATGGGTTCCTTCCACACACCATCCTCCAAATAATCACTAGACTCCACCGACACCGCCACCATTGGACTCTGAACACAACAACCGGTTTGAAGGAGATTATGATTCTCCGACGTTATAAACCCACCACAACCAAGATCAGTGCCGATGAGGAGAATATGGGTCTATGAAAAAACCAGTAAAACGCGATGGAAGGAGACAGCGTGGAAGGAGCGAAGTGCGCGACGAGTCGAGATAGAGGTGGTCATCGGAGTAGATGACTAGGATCTGGTTGATGACGAGTGTTGGGAGCGAGAAAAACCAGGGAAAACTCGGCACGATAGGCTCAACATCGACGAGCAGTGGTGGCTGCTGAAACTAGTGGTGTGAGGAAGAAAGGAAGGCGAGTATGCGGGTTAATGGCACTGAAGTGCGACCCATAGAGAACACATCGTCATTAAATATAATATTTACATTTATACTATATTTTGAGGGAATCCATGTTTTTGAGATGACTTTTCACTTTAATAATACTCTTAAAAATATTTCCCTATAAGAATGCTACATTGTTGGTGTCATTCATTAAAATAGTAATTCATATCATATTTTTATATTATTAGCCTTGTTGAAAAAGATAAGTAGAGTTTGTTAGGACATGAAAGGGCAACATGAAAGATAAGTAATGTTTGTAATTTATATGCTTTAGTGCAATTAAAACATCAAACAAAGGGAATAATAATAATAATAATAATAATATACATTTTTAGGAGATATAATATATACTATATATTAAACATTGAATAATCTCGTTTACCACAATTCAATAATGATATTTTTTTAATAGAGACGAAATATGTGAAATGTAATTACCACCGGTCGATTCTTCGTCTCTCTAGTGCTTCCGATCGCTTATGACCTTCCTAATCGTGATTTCACCTTTTTCTCATCGTAAGAGCGTGTTTTCAAGTGAGGCAAGACCTTTGTATTTATTGGCGCGTAAAACCCCAACTTGCTAGAACAGCACCTGCGCGACACAAACATGCTTTTGCGCGTCACGTCTTAGGCAATAGCGGTGCACTTCACAATTAATCTTTGTGGTGCAATGTGTGGCCTAATAAGAATGTCACATCATAGACAGTAGTTGTACATCTAGTTTCCCTTCTTGAGCTGAAGTTTTAATGATATCAAATTTAATTGAACATTGAGATCAGATTGATTCTAATATGTGTTGTTTTCTAACAAGTTTCTCTGAATGTTCATTAATACAAGATATTACAAATACACAAATCTTTAAAGAAACATGAATATGAACAACAAGTGCTAAGAAGAACTTTAGAATGAGATTAAAAACATATCATGGGCACCTCAAATTGAAGGACAAGATTGACCAACGAAAAATGAGATCATAAGCAAATTCATATGACAATCTCATGAATAAAATTCTTCAATAAAAAGGAACTTCATATTAGACATTAAAATCACTTGAGATTGCAGATCAAGAAATTTTTTACACTTCTATTTTTCACAATTTTTAGGAAACAATTTTTATAGAAATCATTGGATCGTATTATAGACACACATGATAAATGTCTGCTAATCAGTTAATTAAATTTAGTTTTTATATCTTCAACATAAAAATGCGAATAATTATAGTTTAACTTCTTGGGAGCTTTTTCTCAAAATATAGGCCATTCCAATGCATTTTTTTAGCATAATTTCATGTTTTGATATATGCAAAAAAGCCAATATTATGGGTTGAAAGGTCTTATGGCTTGAAAGTGACTCGCAAGTTGTGGGGTTAGACTTTGACAATGAAAATATGACGGTTCCTTGATAGATAGGGAGTTGCATCCATGTGGATAAGTGATCAGGTAGCATGTTCTAATACCTTCAGAGAAGGTAATTATGCAGTTGAAGCTTTAGTAAGGCTTGCAAATCATCTTGTTAATATTGTTATGCCTTTGTTAGGCCTTTTCTTGTTATAGTCCTTTTAGGTATGCCTAACTTTAGAGTTACTTGTAACTAATAGGCTTTTGTCTTGGTCACTCCAATTCTTGTAATCTTTTATTTCAAATTAATTTTTTTTTTGAATTTTATAAAAAAAATAGATTTAATTTATTAGAAAAATCATACATATGATAAACGTTTGTAACTAAAGAATTTTTTTTTTAATATCTTCTATATAAAAATTAGAACGGTTATAATACACCATGTATAATATTTCACTATTCAATATTTTTTAGGTTTTATGAAAATTATTATTTAATAAAGCGTATCCTTGGAGCAAAACCTACACACCAAAAACCCAAACAACACCAAAGAAACAGAAACATAGGTCTCTAGGAATCACGAAACCTACAAACCAAAATCCAAAAAACAACACCAAAGACTAAGGAGCTAAACTAGCCCAATCAAACTGACACTAGGGATAATCGACCATGAGACTTTGAGGAGGAGCATACTCTAAAGTCTCAAACTAACGTCATCAGACCAACTCAAATGGGTTTAGATGAGATAATATTGATGTTGATCTTTGACTAAACAAGGTCTCACACTTGGACGAATAAAATACTTGAGAAATACACACACTACCATCTTAGGGGAACCCTAAAAAATTATTTGGTGGACCGTAAAATATATATAAAACTAAACCAAATATAAAACACGCACACTACCATCTTTCAATTCTCCTGAATCAATTTACCATCATGGAGTTTCACAACCCTTCTTTTATTAGAACTTAATTTATTGCCTCCTTTCTCTTTTTCTTAGTGCTACTAAAAATAGTTAAAAGATGGAGTTGTAATAATTCCACTATCAATTTATCACCAGGACCATGGACACTACCCATCATAGGAAACATACACCAAATTATTAGCAACTCAATATTGCCACATCAGTGCTTCAAAAATTTAGCTGAAAAATATGGACCCTTAATGCACCTAAAACTTGGAGAGGTATCATACATAATAGTTAGTTCACCATCAATGGCCAAAGAGATTATGAAAACACACGACCTCAACTTTTGTAATAGACCAAACCTTCTTTTGTCCACAATATTTAGTTACAACGCTACTGATATTGTTTTCTCTGCATATGGAGAACATTGGAGGCAAATACGAAAGATATGTACTTTACAATTATTAAGTGCAAAGCATGTCCAATCATTTAGGTATATAAGAGAAGAAGAGGTGTCAAAATCTTGTTAATCTCAGCGATAAGATTTTTTAAATGACATCGGGGATACTAACACGGGCAGCGTTTGGGAAAAGGAATAAGCACCAAGAAGTTTTCAAATCGGCAAGAAGTTTTCATAAAGAGATTGATATGATATTGCAAGATGTCATCGATGATCATAAAACATTCACAAGGAAGAAAGCAAGGATGAAGATATAGTTGATACTCTTCTCAAGATTCAACAGGAATCACACACATAATTAATCCATTAACTGATGACAATATGAAAGCAATCATTCTGGTTAGTCTACAACCAAACCTGTTTACACCTTTATTTCAAAATTTAATACTACTTTATAAATTTAAATTCATTTAGAAGTAACTAATAGAAATCTGTCTCATATGTTTCATTATGCTCTGAAGTGTGTTTATACAATGATATTGTTTTGGGCCTCAAGTATCTCTAACTTGGGCATCAAGTATCTTTAACTTGGTCCTGAATTATCTCTAAATAATATCTAATAATTTATACAATCAATATTTTATATTTTAATAATATCTAATAATTTATACAATGAATATTTTATATTCTAATACACCCCCGTAGTCGAAATTAGAGGTTGTCGAATGTTGAGACTATCTCTGAAATCATCAAACAACTACAGCGCAAGGCCCTTGGTAAATATGTCAGCTATTTGATAACGGGACAGAACATGTAAGACCCGTACTTGACCTTTAGCAACCTTACACACGAAGTGTATATCCATTTCAATATGTTTTGTGCGTTAATGTTGGATGGGATTTCCCGACAAATAAACAGCGATGACGTTATCACAGTAGACTAGAGTAGCTTTTGTGACCGGACACTGAAGTTCTAATAGTAAGTTTTGAAGCCAACATGATTCAACAACCACATTAGCAACACCATGATACTCTGCTTTAGCAAGATACACACAATACCCAGAAGTGGATCTCCTAGTATCTGGACACCCTCACCAGTCCACATCAGTATAAGTGGTGAGTGTATTAACTACGGAAGGAGAGATATGTAGGCCGTGGGTGGATGTACCCTTAATGTACGTAATAATCCGCTTCAAGGCAGACATATGTTGTGTTCATGGATCATGCATAAAAAGACACATTTGTTGGACAACATAAGTAATATCAAGCCTAGTGAAAGTTAAATATTGCAATGTACCTGCAAGACTTCGATACTCAGTGGGATCATGATATGATAAACAGTTAATTAAATTTAGTTTTTATATCTTCAACATAAAAATGTGAATAATTATAGTTTAACTTCTTGGGAGCTTTTTCTCAAAATATAGGCCATTCCAATGCATTTTTTAGCAGAATTTCATGTTTTGATATATGCAATTGAAAATGCCAATATTATGGGTTGAAAGGACTTATGGCTTGAAAGTGACTCGCAAGTTGTGGGGTTAGACTTTGACAATGAAAATATGACGGTTCCTTGACAGATAGGATTGCATCCATTTGGATAAGTGATCAGGTAGCATCTTCTAATACCTTCAGAGAAGGTAATTATGCAGTTGAAGCTTTATTAAGGTCTGCAAATCATCTTGTTAATGCTTAATGGAGATTTATTGTGCCTAATTTTGTTAGGCCTTTTCTTGTTATAGACCTTTTAGGTATGCCTAATTTTAGATTTATTTGTAACTAATAGGCGTTTGGCTTGGTCACTCCAATTCTTGTAATCTTTTATTTCAAATTAATAATATTTTTGAATTTTTTGAAAAAAAAATAGATATAATTTATTATAAGAATCAATCTCTTCGGTTTTGTTATTTGTTCATCAAATTGATTTGTTTTTAAAATCAAATCTAATCCAATCCAATCCAAAAAAATTTGATTTGGATTAGATTGGTTTTCAGTTTTCATTGTTGTGTATATTTTTTTTAAAAAAATTTATTGTTTTATGACATTTCATAAAAAGGTAAGGTTCCTTAAAAAAAAGGTAAGGTTACTAAAAACATGAATATGTATAAAATAAAAGCAACATAAAACAAATAAAATAGTAGATTAACAAAAATAGTTACATAATCGTAAATTAAAGAAACATTTATAAAAATTTCATATAATATATTTATATATATATATATATATATATATTTGTTTAGATTAGATTGGGTCGGTTTATACTATAAGAATCGAAAACCAATCCAATCCATTTAAAATTGCGGTTTTCTTTTGGTTTTTGGTTTTTCGGTTTGTTCGGTTTTTTATTTTTCAGTTCGGTTAGTGCGATTTTTTGGACATGAACACACCTAAAACCCTAGAGTAAACCTACACGCCAAAACCCAAAAAACAACACCACAGACTAAGGACCACAAATCGGTTTTTATACTCCAATTGTTTCACGTTGTTAGCCACCGATAAATATAAAAAAATATGAGACAATCGAATCTTGAAGAGGAGAATACTCAAAAGCAGTGGCGTAGCCAAGACCATGGGGTAGGGGGTGCGGGAATTTTTTCTCATAAAAAAAATTTAGGATAAGAGGATGATGCTCTAGTATAAGGTAGAGAAGATCTTCAAGCTTAAAAAAACTTCACAGAAAGATTTACATTCATCTCCTTTCAAGGACATTGATTGGGCTAAAAATCGAGAACTTCCCAATCTAAAACATCTCTTTAATCACTATCAAACTCTTGAAATAGGTGAAAGCTTTCTAACTTTACTTAATAATAATAATAATTAGGCTAAATTACACCAGGAGTCCTTTAAGTTATTTAATTCTAATAAATTGGTCATTTAAGGTTTTTCCGTACCACTTACGTCCCTTAAATTATTTAGTTGTAACAAGTTAGTCCTTTAAGTATTTTTCGTAATGCTTAAGTCTTTAAGTTATTTAATTGTATCTTTTAGGCCCCGAATAACTTACATTTTTAAGATCTAAAATATCCTAAATTGTTACAGTTAAATAACTTAAAGGACCTAATTAGTACGAAAAAAATTTAAAGGACCAACTTGTTACAATTAATTAACATAAAGTACCTAAGTGATAAAAAAAAGACTTAAAGAACCTACTTATTACAATTAAATAACTTAAAGGACATTTATTTTTTTTGAAGAAACTTAAAGTACCTTTCATATAATTTAACCTAACAATTATCATATATACACACCCTAAAAATAAATATTAAACATATATATTCTTATGATTATCCATTGTGATTAGTTATAGTAAACAGTTAAGAATTATCATATGTTTTATATTTTAGTTATGCAATTATATTTCAGTATTTGCAGTTTAAGATAATGGCTAGGCCTATTTAATTCAAACCCATACTAAAGGTTCTATCCATAGATTTGCCTTTTGTAAACAAAACTATATAAAAACTAAAAGATAAAAATCAATATAAAACTAAAACTTAAAATTGAATTGAACTATTATTATTCTATGCTTGCAAAAAGAGAACGAAGAAAAGTCAAAAGGTAAAATAATCATTATATAGGAAACTTGATTTGAGAGCTATTGGTTAATCTCTTGTATTGGACCAAAGACCGAAAGAAGCAAGCAGTGCAAGAGAATATTGAGTTGAGGAGGTGCAAAGTTAAAATCTCACCAGGTTCAGAGTGTAAAAATATCATATATATATATATATATATATATATATATATATACACACGTGTAAACTTTAGAAAGCCAGGGGTTCATGTGCATCCCCTCAAGCCGGAGTGGCTCCGCCGCTGCTCAAAAGTCTCAAGCTAACATCACCAGACCAACCTAAGTGGGTTTGGATGAGATACTGTTGGTGCTGATCTTCGACCAAACACGATCTTGCACGCCAATGAATTAAAGACTTGAGAAATACACACACTACCATCTTAAGGGACCACGAAAAAGTATTTGATCGCCCAGAAACTATATATAAATCTAAACCAAATATGAAACACACACTACCATCTTTCAATTCTCCTGAATCAATCTACCATCATGGAGTTTCACAACCCATTTTTTAATAGCCCTTTTATTGCCTCCTTTCTCTTTCTCTTAGTGCTACTCAAAATTGTTAAAAAATGGAGTTGTAACAATTCCAGTATCAATTTACCACCAGGACCATGGACACTACCCATCATAGGAAACATACATCAAATTATTAGCAACTCATTGCTTCATCAGTGCTTCAAAAATTTGGCTGAAAAATATGGACCCTTAATGCACTTAAAACTTGGAGAGGTATCGTACATAATAGTTAGTTCACCATCAATGGCCAAAGAGATTATGAAAACACATGACCTCAACTTTTGTGATAGACCGAACCTTCTTTTGTCTTCTGTTGGTTACAACGCTACTGATATTGCCTTCTCTCCATATGGAGAACACTGGAGGCAACTGCGAAAGATATGTACTTTACAATTATTAAGTGCAAAGCGTGTCCAATCATTTAGGTATATAAGAGAAGAAGAGGTGTCAAATCTTATTAAATCGATATCTACAAGTGAAGGATCAGTTGTAAATCTCAGTCATAAGATTTTCTCAATGACATTGGCAATAACAACACGAGCAGCGTTTGGGAAAAGGAATATTAAACACCAACAAGTGTTCAAATCAGCACTAAAGGAAATAGTGAGTTTGTTGGGAGGATTTTGTATCGCTGATGTGTATCCTTCTGTTAAAATGCTTCGAAGAGTGAGTAGGGCGAAGACCAAAGTTGAAAAGCTTCATAAAGAGATTGATATGATATTTCAAGATATCATCGATGATCATAAAAACATTCACAAGGAAGAAAGCAAGGATGAAGATCTAGTTGATGCTCTTATCAAGATTCAACAGGAAAATGATCAGTCACATGACCACCCATTAACAGATGACAATATGAAATCAATCATTCTGGTTAGTCTACAACCAAACCTGTTTACACCTTTATAAATTTAAAATCCTTTAGAAGAAACATTTCCATAAAAGAAAAGAATAAGATTATAATTACCTATATTAATATTTTGGAGACCACATTAAGTAAATAACTTAATTTTTGTTATTGTTGTTGTATAGATGAAAATGCATGTTGGTTTATATACTAGATAATGTTAATGCTAATCCATTTGTAGGATATGTTTGCTGCTGGTAGCGAAACATCATCAGGGGTTGTGTTATGGGGGATATCAGAGATGATAAAGAACCCAAAGGTAATGGAGAAAGCACAAGCTGAAGTAAGAAAAGTGTTCGACAAAAAGGGGTATGTGGATGAAACCGAGTTGCACCATTTGATATACTTAAAGTCTATAATCACAGAAACATTAAGGCTGCATCCTTCCTTACCTTTGCTGATTCCAAGAGAAAGTAGAGAGAGATGCCAAATCAATGGATATGAGATCCCAGCTAAAACAAGGGTTGCTATCAATGTTTGGGCAATTGGAAGAGATGAAAAGTATTGGGCTGCAGCTGAGAGTTTTAAACCTGAGAGGTTTCTCAATAGCACAATTGATTTCAAAGGCACAAACTTTGAATACATACCGTTTGGTGCTGGTCGAAGAATGTGTCCGGGCATTGGATTTGGCTTATCCAACATTGAGCTGCCTCTTGCTAAGTTACTTTACCACTTTGATTGGAAGCTTCCTAATGGAATGAAAGAACTCGATATGACCGAGACATTTGGGCTTGCTATAGTAAGAAAACATGACCTATGCTTGATTCCTATTACTCGTCGTCCTTAATATATGTATTTCCTAAGTAAAAAATATACAAGTGTTGAATTTCTTATTCTACTTTCAACAATTATCAATTGGAGAATGATTGTGATAAATGTAACAAATAACATTCATTTCTCCCAATAAGGTGTATGATGTTCCTAATAAGTAATAATGTTTCTAGTAATCAATATAACACACACAAAATTTGTACTAAAATGATATTGTAAACCCTTGAAGGTAGCCTTTTCATCTCAGAACCTCAACATGACTGCGCCTTTCTCTGCATCTATCGTATCTTTTCGGGTGGCTAAATATGGTCTACCAAGGATAATAGGAACCTCTCCATCTTCTTCCATGTCTATTATTACAAAGTCAATCAGAAACATGAACTTGTTAACCTTTACTAACACAACTTCCATGATTCAATACAAAAATCTTATAGTTATATCAGCAAGTTAGTATATATACATTTTTTTTTTGGAAAGAAAGTTGCAAGTATATTTTGGTGGGTTGTATTTCTCCACCTTATAACTTCTTTATCATAAATAAAGGTATTAAATTAATACTAGCCGCTAAATCAAAATGAGCAATTCCTATAGCCCAGTTTCCAATAATGCACGGAACGATGGTTCACCTTTGGAGGAAGCTTACATTGGAAGATAGCACTTCATTAGCTTGTCAATGACATTGTTCGATTGTTTTTGAATTTTATTTTCTAAGTCGTTAATTGCTTAATTTTTTTTTGCATAGGTTGGCATTGCCTCAGTAACACATAGATTGATTTGAAGACGAGTGAACATATCCATGAAAACTTCACATAATGAGGAATGAGCATTGCCGCCTAACTTGCTGATTGATGTTTAACTGAGATCACTCGGGTTCACCGGGAGTGCATAAGCAAACCCTCAATCTAGAAGACTATGGCAAAGCCAAGCCCTTAGTGTTGTGCTATGTCGTTTGTTTGATCTGGTAAAAAGTTAATTGTAGGCACAAGCATTTCCATCTACACACAGATGAAAAACTTAAATAGGGTAGCGTATCATGCAATGGTTTATCCCAAATCAAAATAATGTCAGTGGTGACTATATACAGGCATCTCTCGATTCTCGTCCTCCATGAGCTACCCATGACAGGGTCCATGTATACTGTGCTTGCTAAAAGTACAATAATTGTAATTAGGGTTTGTATTGTATTGGTCATGCCTTGAGAAGGCTCTCAAGGGTTGTATTTATAGCCCTCTGTGGGCCTGATTTGTAGTTACTTGGGCAGCAAGTAACAAGGGTATTTAAGTATTTTAGGCGTGCTCTAGAGGCTTCTAGAAGCAAATAGAGGCGGCACCTTGGGCCTCAGGGCTCTTATGGAGGGCGATGAGGCCTTTAAGAGGGTCTAAAAGCCCTTTTGGAAGTCTTTTAGGTCCATAGAAATATATTGACGGTCCACAGCCCCCCAAGCACGAGTCTTGGGACAAGGCGAAGTAATTGACTTGCTTTACAAAATTGGTTATGCTTGGTTAATATTTTGTATATTTTTCCTAAATGTTATCATTTGTGCTTGGAGGATCCCCCTAGGGCGATCCTAAAGTGTTTTAAGATCCCCCAAGGGTACATGTATGATATGTGTGCAGGTTAATGGTCCATATAGCCCCCCAAACATGAGACTTGGGACAAGGCGAGATGGTTTGTTATGGCGTGATCAACATGTTAAGGCTTTATTGAAGGCCAGTCCTGTAAAATGGTCATGGGGATCTTGGCGGCTCAAATTTCGTGACTTTTCGTTGGTGTCGACGTGTTCAAATCGTGGCTTTTTCGTCCACGTGTCTCCACTGATTGAGGACTTTGGCGTGTTTTTCAAGGTAACTTTAATTCTCTTCTTATTAAAGCGTAATTGTACTTCTTCATTTTTCATTTATGTCTTCATTTTCGTTTGTCTTTCTCACCGCAGCTTTTCAAGTTCTCTTGTTCGAGATTTAATTTTCACCTTTCCTCCTTTTATAGCTTTTAAATTCCTTATCTGAGTCGTACATCTAGAAAATGGTTTCAATTAGAGTGTGTGACGATTTGGGCAAGGTGATTGATCCCACTTATCCAACTGAAAGAAATCAGTTAAGAAATGATTGTTTGAGGCATGCCACTAGACCGAATGGTATAATCGATTGGGAGGTGTATAACCTAGGGCTTTATGGGGGAAATTTGTTGAGTGATTTATCTAGCGATAATAGTGATGGCTTGAGTAGCGATAGTGATTGCGTGCTTCTCTATGCTACCTCGTGAACAAATCGTAAGGAAGAAGTTTGTCGAAAGATCTGTCTTTTCCTGCTACCATCGTTCGAATTGAGAACTGAGGTGTTGTGATCGCCAGTTTCTAGATTTAGAGAAATGACTTGTTTCGCATAAGAAGTTCGTGTGGAGTACTCGATGTATACTCATGTTCCAAACATCAACTTCTTTCGGAGTAAGTTGGATATTTCCTTTACTGGGAATGAGGAGGATCTGGTAGTACTATCTTGCGATGTGGACGAGCGGGTTTGCGATCAAGAGATTGCGGGCGCCTTTGATGAGTCTTTCTTAATGTACATGGAGTGAAGATCCCTTTTACGCCTTTCGAAATGTATGTGTTGAAGTTTTTAAACGTTGCGCCGACCCATATCCGCCCCACTAGCTGGGAGTTCATTCGCGACTTTGAGATGTTGTGTAAGGCTCTAAACTTGGAACCTTCCGTCCGCGTCTTCTTCCATTTTTATGGTACCAAGGATGTCAACAAAGGAACGTGGATTTCCATTAGTGCTCATGCAGGTAAGAGGCTTTTTCCTCCGTATGCCTCAAATTTCAAGAAGGAGTGGCGAGATTCGTTTGCGAGGGTACATGGGGTGCCAGGGTGTTCTACTGCATCGATACTAGTGGATGGAAATCCTAAGTTTCCTCTTTGATGGACTCACGCTCCTTTGGCGGTGATGGGTTACGATTTTACCAATATGACGCCCTGCGAACAAGGTGTAGTGTGTTTTTTGGAAAAGTATCTTCTTATCCACATTCATGAGTTGTTAGATCGAGAAGGAGATGCTGAAAGCTTGGAAGCCTATTTCCGTGAGTGTCTTCGGTTTTAAGTTTTATGTTTTGATCCCTTTGTTTTGTGTTTTTCTTTTTGTAATGTACAAACTGTGTTGCCATTGACCGGAGCGGAACGCAAGAAGTATTTGGTGGAGCTGGAGAAGAAGAAAAACTCAGATGGGTATGTGTTGAGTGATCCGGCGGGGGCGCAGCAGAGGAAACTAAAGAGAAAGGATCTCGCCACAAAGAATGATATTGAAACAGGAGAGGTGGAGATGGAAAACTTGGAGACTGCTAGAGGTGGCGCTACTGCCTCACAAGATGGCTCTCCACAACCAAAGAAGGTGAAGACTGGCAAGGGTGTTGATACAGGAACGACTTGTCCTTCTGCTAGTAGTGGTGAGAAAGATATCGATGTAGGTGTACTTCCCAAAATGCTCAAGCGACGAAGTCGTTTTGGCATTCTCAGTTTGATTTTCGAAGGTATGGTTATCTTCTTTTGCTTCGGTGTTTTTCTGAAAATATTATTTATTCATCTATTTGTTTATTTTTGTAGGTACATGGAGGAACAGGTTCCTTTGGCGCCTATTGATGTTGATGCTGTGTAAAAGCCAAGTTCAGCGATCTCGTGGCTAATGTTAGGTCAACGGCCCTTCGTATCTTGTTGTTGGGACATGCAATGGAGTTGAAGCATGGTATTTTGGAGAAGAAACATAAAGAGGCTGCTGAAGATGTTGAAAAGTGGAAGCATAAGGCCATTGGTACATAAGTGAGGCTAAAGGAGGCCTTAAACGAGAAGAAAGTTGCTGAAAAAGAGCTTGGAGAGATTAAGGGGGCAAAAGAAGCTGTAGAGTCGGAGAGGGATGCTTACAAAGAGGAAGTGGATAAGCTTAAGAAGGATTTGGCGGATGCTAATACTACCGTTGACGAAGGAAGGCGAGCGCTTGCAGTTTATTTTGACAATGGTTTCAAGCGCGCCACAGAGCAAGTCCTCTTTTTTAATCCTACTGTAAAAGTGGACGGGCTTGATTCGTTTAAGATCATCGTGGATGGGCAATTGGTGGACGAGGAGTGACAAATTCCTTGTAATATTTATTAGTTTAGTCTATTTCTCTTGACATTATGTCTGCCGTTCCAGGCGGCTGGTTTGTAATCTTGATGTACTTTGGCGACATCTTGTTTTGTTGTGCCTTTGTACACTTTTAATTATTATTCTGGTGATATGTTTCAGATATATCTTTTTCTTTGTTTTGCTAAATTTATTCATCTACTTGGCAGTTTTAGTTCTCTTGCTTGAGTAGGTTTGTATTTTGCCTGTTTATCTACCTTCCTGAGTCGATCTTTATATGTTGTCGGCCGATGTTGATTTTGATTATTTCGCAGGTGATGCTTTTAAAATGCTTGACTCTGATTCTGTTAACACTTTAAATGGTACTATGAAGCCGTTTAGTGCACTTAGTAAAAGATATTAAGGATTTGTTGGGACGTTTAGGGCCATGAAGGCTTGACGTCTTAGTTCAGAGCTACGAGCGATTGTCTATGGAAACTGTTCAGAACCAGAAGGGGTTGAACGGGGCGTTCAGAGCCACGGGGGGTGACGCATTTATTTTTAGAGCCACGGGGGGTTGAAAAGACTGTTCAAAGCCACGGGGGGTGGACACATTTATTTTGAGAGCCACAGGGGGTTGAAAAGACTGTTCAGAGCCACGGGTGTTGACGCATTTATTTTCAGAGCCACGAGGGGTTGAAAGTCTGTTCAGAGCCACGGGGGGTTGACAGGGTGCTTAAAAGTCTTTGTAGAATTTCCGTCTAGAGTAGAATATATATGTTGAATTATTCAGAATAATAGAGACGGCGAATAATCATTGTAAAATAGGACGCCTAGTTAAAAAAACCCTGCCCTTGTAGGGGAAAAGAGTGCCACCCCATTCCTTTTTATTTAAAATTAAAAATAGTCAGAAAAATAATATAAGAGGCGGCAACAACATGATTTTGTGTTCACCCTAATCAATACTAAGAAATGTAAAATAGCAAAGAATCAGATTAAAATAATTCAACTATAGTAATGGCATAAATTGACCACATTCTAGGTCCTTGGTATTGGATCTCCATTCATTTCTTCCAGCTTGTAGGCTCCGTGTGATAGCTTCTCTTTTATCCTGTAGGGGCCTTCCCAGTTCAACATCAGCTTTCCAATTCTAGTTGGGGCGACTACTTGTTTCAATACGAGATCTCCTTCCTTCATCTCTCTGTTGATTACCTTTGAATTATATCGGCGAGCAGCTCTTTGTTTGGCAGTGAACTTATTTATGTGAACGTTTTCTTGTATCTCGTCGATCATGTCCACGGTGCATTTTAGTCATGTCTCATTAGCTTGAATAGGATACCCATTTGTTTTAGAAGTCTAGGATTTCTCTAAAATCTTTAAATCCTGTAAAACAAAGGGTTAGTGAAATTGAAAAAGACTGTGTACCTTCTTTAGAGAAGTTTTATCGTCGCCACGTTGGAGTATCAATTTCAACATGAAGCATGGCGTCTACGCCGTAAACCATAGTAAATGGCGCTTCTTTAGTTGTTGAGTATGGTGTGGTATGATACGACCATAGTACCTCGTGTAGCTGCTCGGCCCAAAAACCTTTGGCTGCTTCTAGCTTCTTTTTAATGCCATTCAGAATTACTTTGTTAGCTGATTATGCCCGTCCATTCGCATGGGGATGAATAACAGAAACAAATCCCTAAATTTTTGCAAAAGTCAACGACCGTTGTGCTTGTAAATTGAGTTCCATTATCGGATACAATTTCTCTTGGTGACCCAAAATGACAGATGATCCTTTTCCAATAAACCTCATAACCCTTTCTGTTGTTATCTTGGCAACAGCTTATGCTTCGACCCATTTCGTATAGTATTCGATGCCCATAATCAAGAATTTGAGTTGTCCTAGTGGAGGGGAAAAGGTCCCACTATGTCAACAACCCATTTGGAGAAAGGCCACGACGAAAATACTGAAGTTAATTCCTGAGCTGGAGCATGCTTTTTATCAGAGAAACGTTGACACTTGTCGCACTTCTTGACGAATTCGACGCGGTTCTGTAGCATAGTTGGCCAATAGTATCCCGCCCTCAATAGTTTGGCTGACAAAGCTCGGCCCCCAATGTGACTTCCACAAACTCCTTCATGAACTTCTAGGATGACAAGACCTGTTTTATTTTCTCCCAAACATTTGAGCATTGATGTCGCTCTTCCCATTCGATACAATTTTCCTGCCACCATGGTGAATTTTGATGCCCTTTTTCGAACCTGAGCTTCTTCGTCGTCCTTTGGATTGAAAGATCTTATTAGGTATTTAATTATGGGGGTTATCCAGCCCTGGTTTTCTTCCGATATCGTGTTGACGTTTACTGCTTCAGTGCTAGCGTAGAGATTACTTCTTGTATTATTGTTTTGTTGTTTCCTGGTTTTTTGGTACTAGCAAGTTTGGCCAAAACGTCTGCGCAGGCTTTCTGTTCCCTTGGTACAAAGATGGCTTCAAAAAACTTGAAATTCTTTTTTAGGTCCTTTACTTTGGCGAGGTACTTAGTAAGTTGGACATCTATCGTATGACATTCTCCTGTTATATGACTTATCACCAACTAGGACTCGCTTTTTGCCCAGATATTTTCTGCTCCCATTTCTTGTGCTAAATTCATTCCTGCGATGAGGGCGTTGTATTCTGCCTGGTTATTGCTTGCTTTAAATTCGAATCTGAGGGATTGTTCAATGAGCATGTCTCCAGGTCCTTCCAAAACAATTTCTGCACCGCTTCCATTTAAATTGGAGGACCCATCTACAAAAAGGAGCCACATATAAGGTACTTTTTCTTATGTTGGTGATTTGAGTTCTACTACGAAGTCCGCCAGGACTTAAGACTTGATACTTCCCCTTGGTATGAATTGAATGTCATATTCTGAAAGTTCAATCGACCAGGTTACCATTCGCCCAATAAGGTCTGGCTTGCTCAGTACTTGCCTGACGGGATAATTGGTTTTGATGATGATTTTATGGCTTTGAAAGTATGGGCGCAGTTTCCTTGTTGTTATAACGACGGCTGGAGCTAGGAGTTCAATTTTCTGGTACAAGAGTTCGGCACCTCGAAAGACTTTACTTATGAAATAAATGGATTTTTCTCCGAAATCAGAATCTTGGACCGACACGGAGCTCATGACGTTACTAGAGATGGACAAGTATATAAAAAGGATGGCACCCGTAGTCAAGCAATGTAGAATAATGGCTTTTTTTTATGTTAGCTGCTAACCTTCCTGTTAGTTGTTGAACTTCTTTGATGTTAGTTGGGCTCCGCATGTTAATAATGGCTTGGCATTTGTCCAGATTTGCTTCTATACCTCTTCTAGTTAGTAGGAATCCAAGGAATTTTCCGGCCTGGACGCCGAAAGTGCATTTGGCTGGATTCAGTCGCATATTTGATTTTCTGACCTGCAGTAAGATTTCTCTTAAGTCTTCTTCGTGGTTGTCACCTTCGTTTGTCTTTACTATCAAGTCATCTATATAGACTTCCAGATTTCTTCCAATTTGCTTTGCGAAGATCGTTTCCATTGACGCTCAATGGTTTGTCTCCTAATTCCGCTTTCTTTTTCCTTTTCTGTAATCTTAATCTGTTGTGATAGCATTCCCTGGCGATCTTCTGGTCCCCTATAATAGTTCTTGTTTTCCCTCTCTCTAGGGGGTACTTCATAATTAATAATTTGGTGGATAGGAAAGCGCCAAGGAGGTTTGGGTGCGTTGATTACCAAGTATTTTACTTTGATAGTTTTGGCGTTTTCCCCCGATCTGAAAGTTGTTTTTAGGGTTACGTAACCCCGGACATGAACTTGTTCGTCGGTGAAGCCTGTTAGAATTCCTTTGAAAGTTTGTAACTGTTCTGGAGCGAGCCCCAATCTTTCAAAAGCGTCATAATAGAGGATGTTAGCTGAGCTGCCTGGGTCAATAAGAACCCTTTTCACATCCCAGTTATGGATTTGCAAAGTAACGACCATGGGGTCGTCATCATGAGGAACCACAACTTCACAATCATCGGGCGTGAAGCTGATGTCTTGTTCACGCCTTGAGTCTGATGTCCTGTCATTGATAAACATCACTTGCCTCGCGTATTTTTTCCAAGATGAACTAGATTCTCCCCCCCTGCGAACCCTCCAGAAATGGTGTTGAGGGTGTGTCTTTCTTTCGACTCCTTTTTATGGTTTTCCTAATTCTTTTCTTCTGAGGAGCGTCGTTGATCCTCACCTCGCTCTCCTTTGACATATGCACTTAGTTTTCCCTCTTGTATAAGTTTATCAATTTCTTTTCTGAGTCGCCAACAATTGTCAGTTATATGCCCCAGAATTCGATGATACTTGCACCATGCTTCAAGATCATTACCTATGCGGTCGCCACGAGGTTCTTGAGGTTTTGGGATGAGTTTGGATTGGTAAACCTCCCTGTAGATTCGTTCTGGTCTTGTATTCAGCGGTGCGAAGTTGTCTATGATGTAAACCCTTTTCTCTTGTCTTTTGAAAGTGCCCCTGTATCGGGTCGGCGGCGGGTAGTAGTTTCGTTTATCCGCTCCCGAGATGCCACGCTCATTGGCATCTCTGGCTTTCTTTTCTGCATTACTTTCCTCGCCCTTGATGTAACATTCGGCCCTTGACATAATTTCCTCCATGGAATCTGCTGGTTTCTGAGCGAGAGATTCGTTGAAGGGACTGGCTCGCAATCCATTCTGGAACGCCCCTACGAATAGCTCCTGGTTGGGATGCACTACCTTGATTGTGGCGTCATTGTAACGGGCGAGATAATTCCTCAACGATTCATTATGTTCTTAGCGGACATTAAACAGACTGGTGGTTGAAACCTTTCGATGGCGGCTTACGGAGAACTGGTGGATCAGTTTCTTTGTCATGTCTTGGTAGCCGACTATAGAGAATCTGGGTTAGTTCATGTACCAACGGAGGGCGGTGTCATTCAGAGTTCCCGCCAACAATTTGCATTTGAGGGAATCAGGTGCCATGATTACAGCCATCCGGGTATTGAAGGAGGTCATGTGTTCAACCGGGTCGCCCTTGCCATCGAAGGATGATACTGATGGGGACTTGAAACCATCCGGGACTGGCGGATTCCAGATTTCGTCTGATAGCGGCTGTGGTTCGAGCTCGTCCAGCTCACCATGATGGGAACCTTCTTTCTCTCGATTATGTGGTTGTTGGATAGTTTCTACTGATGCGAGCAGGGCTTCGTTTTGCTCCATTAGTTGAGCGATTTGGGTTCTCATTGTTTCGGCTTCTTCTTGAGTGGCCATGGTGATAAGGATTTTTCTCTAAATCATGACGTGAGGTGCGAGTAGGGGTTTCTTTTGTTAATGTTTTTGGTTTCCAAATCGTAGAGGAGTTCTACGATTCAGAGGGTTTTGTTTAGGTTTTAGGGTTTCAAAATCACGATTTGCGATTCAGAAACGTGGTCAAGGTTAGTTTTACCTCTTCCCACAGACGGCGCCAACTGTACTTGCTAAAAGTACAATAATCGTAATTAGGGTTTGTATTGTATTGGTCATACCTTGAGAAGGCTATCGAGGGTTGTATTTATAGCCCTCTATGGGCCTGATTTGTAGTTACTTGGGCAGCAAGTAACAAGGGTATTTAGGTATTTTAGGCGTGCTTAAGAGGCTTCTAGAAGCAAATAGAGGCGGCTCCTTTTGGAGGGCGTGCCTTGGGCCTCAGGGCTCTTATGGAGGGCGTTGAGGCCTCTGAGAGGGTCTAAAAGCCCTTCTTGAGGTCTTTTAGGTCCTTAGAAATATATTGACGGTCCATATACATAAGTGATTGACTCCATGTAGATCGTCTCCCCTTACTCTAGGTATGTTTCCCAACAATTACCATCATGGTAAATCACCTCAAGATTGTTTCCCCTTGCTCTCGCCGCTCACAAAATCCTCAACGAGTGTGCTAACACAAAGTTCAAAATCCTATACAAACTCCTCAAACTGATAAGATATATACCGATAATATATATAATATATATATATAGAGTAATGCTAGCAACACTCTCTCTAATACTCACTCTCTTATTGGTTTAAATCATTATGATTCTACACTTTGGAAATAGAACGTACAAAATGTGGTGCGACGGACATGGATCCCATCCAATAAAAGAGTGAGTGCTAGAGAGAGTGTTCAAAAGTGATTGTTCCTAGCATTCCTCATATATATATATATATATATATATATATATTATCCGTGCGAGGGATCAAACTTGTGTCCTAGGTAGTGGACGTTACGCAATATCAGCATCAGCATGAGGCGTATCAGTCTCAATATGAGCAGACTTAGCAGTAGGAGGGTGAGGCCTAGGGTGACGCTCAGGAGGATCAGGCCTGACCGCAGGTTTTTCTAGGGGTTGTACTAACTTGTCACTTCTACTGAACAATTTCAATTACGCGTCAACTAAAATTACGCGTCAATTTAATTTATGCGCGTCAATTTAAATTACGTGCTTCAATGTGAATTATGTGTTTGGTTAATTGTTTATTTAAATTTAATTTTATGATTTAATATTCATGTTAAAATGTTTAATGTTTATTTTAATTATTATTTTTTTACGATTAAATTGTTATGTCTTTTTTATTTATTCAAACGTTTATATTTTTAACGGTTTGTTGTTTGTTTATTTTTTTTATTTTAGTTTCAGAGGACGCATAAGTTGATTGGTGTCTCGCACGGGAATAAGCTTATGGCTGAGAGCTTGAAAGTCCCGGAACAGGGATATGCATAGTTCTGGTAGCGGGTGAATGAATACGGTCTTGCCCCCTCCTTCAAACTGGGTACGAGAACATCAACCATGGCCTTGTCACTGCCTTGTTAGAGAGATGGCATTCGTAGACCAGCAACTTCCATCTTCCCGTAGGGGAGATGACCGTCACACTAGATGATGCGACATGTCTTCTAGACATCCCCGTCATTGGGAGGCTCATTGCTAAGGAGGATATAGAGTATGAGGCTGGTATGGAGCTACTGCAGATTGAGCTAAGTTTTACGGAAGAGGAGCCTCAGACTGAGGTAGGAGAATAGTGGGGTGGGTATGTCAGCATAACTCTCCTGGGGGAGTCTTATGAAAGACTCTTGAATAGGTGTAATTAGTTGGAGTAGCCTGGTGATGACGAGAAGGAGGTGGAGTAGGGTCTTGTTAGGGCGATGTGAATTAAGGCGTTTTTGTTGCTCTTGGTTGGCCTCACCATTTTCGCCAATAAGAACATCATAAACGTTCATCTGATATGGCTGGCGGCGCTGGAGGACTTGGACACGATGGACGAGTGGTCCTGGGGGGGTGACATTTCCTTTTCTCTACTCCCAGCTTTCTCTTACCTCGGACTTGAAGATTAGCTCCGTTGGCGGTTACATGACCTTACTAATTAAGGTAATATTTTATTCTCTTTTCTATAGCATATCATAAATGACTTACAATATGATTGTGTCTGTATATATGTTTGTATTTGTTTGTATGATATTGGTGCTAATATTATTTTGTCTCTTTGTGTTTGTAGGGATCAGTTTTGGAGTACTTTCGGAAACTCATCTCGAGGAAGCTTGTGAAAGGGTACGAGCATGATGACCAACTTCCGGCTAGATGGAAACCCTCTAGGGGATATTCTGATCTTGGAAATTACATAGGCCTCATTGATTTGATGGTGAATGTTGATGTCATATGAAGGTCGTACGAGGATTAGCGAGACATCACGTCTTTCCACGACATCTGTTGTTGCTCCATTTGGATCATGGTCGGCCAAGATAGGACGTGCCTTCACTTGCCGAAGCGGGTTCTCCGGCAGTATGACTATTGTCAGACAATTCCCAAACCTCCTACGACGATTGGGTCTCTTGACCCAGCGGATGTGGTTGTGGCCTTTCAAGATTTTGTGGTCAATGTCCTTACCTAGGCAAAGAGGGGTCAGCAAACGACGGAGGTGTCACTGTGGAAGTTTGCGAAGGTGTACATTAAATGGTTCTACCATGTATCGCATCCTATGTTCAGCGAGCATGCGCCCGTTGCTGAGTAAACAGCTCATGTCCCTCCTTCCGAGGAGGTTATTGTTAAGTAGGCCAAACAAATTCCTGACCCACTTCAAAGCCATAGTGGATAGTGCTATGTCGCATCCTAATGTGTTTACATCTCCTCTCTTTGTCGACATTATGGAGGGCATCCGGTCGGAGTATAACATTATCCAAGAGGAGCCGGTTTCGCGGAGGAGGACTAGGAGTCATAGTCCCCAGGAGTAGGGTCTTATTCTAGTGTTTTTATGTCATTTGTAGTTTTTTTTTTTACATTTCGGGGGATTTTCATGTATTATACTTACACTTGTGCCGGTACGTATTTTGATGACATTTTCATTAGTTTTTCAGTTTAATTTTGCTTATTTTCACTTTGAATGAATTTGCCTATTTTTTTAAACTTTGAATGAACAATTTAATGAATGGATGAAAAGGAATGAATAAGTGTATGGAAGAATGAATGAATGAAGGAAAATAGGAAGAAAAAAAAACCCAATTATGTTGTTCTTACTGGACACATGCAAAGTGTAACTTAACTCACAATAGCCTACTACCTACGTGAGTTAACTAACATTGGAGTTCAATGTGACTTAAATCACGTTAGGTATAATGCCTACGTGACTTAAGTCACGTTGGGGGCATTTTCGTCAATTTACAACATAGTGAACAATTTTGGATGACATAAAAGCAATTTTCTATGTTTTTATGTTTTATATTCAACAAGAGAGGTCTACATTTACAAATTCAAAAAATCCAGGTATGTTGTTAAAAAAAGGGCTTAAGCCTTAAGCCTTAAGCATAAAGAAAATCAAGGTTAATTTTCAGCTCAACACAATTGCGATAAACACGTGTTATTCAAAAATGGGCTATGGTTAGTTAGAGTATAACGAATTAAAATTGATGCCATCACTCTAAAGTCAAGTGGAAACCTACCTAATGGATGAAACACAAGGTGATCGATTAAACAATCAATTAATATACTTTTGACATTATGAGAACCATGTACTTACAAGGGAAATATAGAAAGTAAAACGAATCAAACCTGCTTCATTAAAATAATATTCAACAATTACATATTTTCCTTACATGAAATATACATAGATATAGTGCCTTGATTCACAATAACTGGTTTTGTTGAAAAAAATTGGGCAAGTCCGTATTAAGTTGTTTTACTTTTCAACCAATTAAGATCATGTTTCTGTTTTCCATCCATATAGCTGAACTACAACTTTATTTGCTATCTTAAATAATCACTTTCATTTTGACTAAGGCATTGGGATAAAAATGCAACAACACAAAACCAATGTTGGAGAGATCTGCGAGTGTGAGAAGCAACAACGGGTCAATAGAAGAGAAAAATACCGCATCTCCACCCAAAGTAATAAGGAATCGTGGATATGGGCTACCTCTTATATATATCCAACAATTTTTTCATTCATAGTCGATGTGAGATTAATAACTCATATAAATTCAATAAATAGTTTTTTTCTTAATCAAGTGGGATAAGAATGAGTTATTGTTGTTGCAAAGAATTAATATAAGCAATAAAAAAAAATTTGAGGGGAGCAAAAATTATATTTGACAATAAACATAACAACACAACGTATAACAGACACAAAACTGTGGAAAAAATCTCAAAGCAAACTAAAAAGATGAAATGACTCAAATGTAGCTATTCTGTGAACTATATATCTTGCACTATGTTCCGTGTTAAGTTTCAGTCCTGAGAATGCTTGTCAAATTTCAACCCTATCAAATGGTAAATAATTCCTCAATCTCAATTTTGTAGTGACTATTAGTTGGAATATGTAATTCCCTAAAAAAAATATATATTAGTTGAATATGTAAGTTGACTTTTCATTCTTTCTTCTATTTTGATGTACTTCCTCCGTCCCAAATTATAAGTAAAAAAACAAAAATCACACTTATTAAGAAAACTAAAGCATAAGAATTTGTAAAATAGCTTTTTGTGTTTTCTTTGGAATAAGTTTAATGGAAAGATGTAAAAACAATTTTCATTGACTATTGGTTATGGAAAAAATGGAAGAGAGAGAAAATTAAATGTAATTTACATTTAATTTCATGAGAAGAAGCAAAAGTTTTTATTGGAAAAGATGATTTTCTTAAAAAACAAGATTAAATAGAATAAAAGTTTGTCTTTTTTGCTTATATTTTGGGACAAAGAAAATGAGTTTTTTTACTTATATTTCAAGACGGAAAGAGTACGTTGTTCAACAACATCATAGTCACCCTCTCTTAATGGTCGAACTTAATCTCTCCACTTTTAAAGTTTGTGTCTTAAACAATTGAGGCTAGTGATCCCTAAACTTTAAGTGAAGAGATGAAGCTCGGTCTTTGTGCATGTATGTATGGGTCGGTATAATCTAGTTTTAAGAAAAATTAAAAAAATATGAACCAATCAAAAGTAGTTAGTTTAGTTCGATTTTTCCAATATTTTTTGAAAAATATTAACGAGGAAATGGATCAAGTCTTAGGTGATGCATTTTAAATACTTGAGCCATATTATGTTTGACTTTTATATTTTCCAAACACATTTATGTACACAACCAAGATATTTTTTGGCCTACCAACAAATAAGAATTTTTTTAATTAAATTTTCTAAACAAAAAATCACATATATTAAATTTTCTTTAGACTTCACTTACTTATTAAAAATTATTTGTCCGACCCGTTTATACATTTAGACATTTTTCTACCTAGTGAGGGAATGTGTTAAATCCACTCTTTACCCTATTATTTTTGTAAGCAATTCCACTTTCATATTGTGCAAAAGCATGTTTATTATGAATGGCACTGTTTCATCTACTAAATTTAGTAGTCAACTAAAGTTGAAACTACTACTCTCATGCCCACCGAACCACACCAAAATCGAATCCGACATTAACTGCCCTATTATTTATATTTCTTTTCTGTTATGGTTCCATCCTAGGTGGAAAAGATCCTCATATGTTTCAGCTTATGATGCTCATAATCATAGGTGGATGATATTGCCGTTTGAATTGTTGAACAGAAATTTGATTTCACTAACCAATGGTCACGTCATATTTTTTTACTTGAAAAGTTTAGTTGCTGAAATGTTCCTTAGAGTTTAACATCACATATAATGGATTAATGGTGGAGCTGTAACAATTTTTTTTTTTATATATATATATAAATCATTATTTATACTTGAATAGAAGGCAAGTGGACAACAAGCTGCACCGCTAGACCTTTTTGAATGGCAAAACCAATCCCTGTAACAATTTAAATGGTGTAATAAAATGTGAGCAATCGACATTTACAATTTACAATCTGTTAATTGCATCATTCATTGTTCCAAAAAAAGTAAATAACTAATAAACTAGTTAACAATTTCATAAAAAAATATAGGCTTAAGTGCAGTTTTACCCCCCTATTTTGATTGAATTTGAATTTTGTCCCCCTATTTTAAAACTCGGAATTTTACCCCCTCTATTTTGATTGATTATGGATTTTGCCTCCCCTAATTTAAAACTCGGAATTTTACCCCCCATGTTTTATGTTTTTCAGGATTTTGCCCCCTCCCCCCTATTTTATCCACATAAATAATTATTTATATTAAATGTTTTTTATTATTTATTTTTTAATGAAAAAATAAAAATA
>Ga0228711_1003409_pt1 | contig 24644 bp, 17 predicted proteins | sample MedpolnodulmetaG_2_FD_177996 | JGI IMG/M metagenome (GOLD analysis project Ga0228711, IMG submission 177996) | Root nodule microbial communities from Medicago polymorpha collected in Santa Monica, California, United States - brown nodules | ecosystem: Host-associated > Plants > Roots > Nodule... | reverse complement strand
AAAAATAAATAAATTAAAATAAAGTGAAAAAATAATTTAAAAAATAAATAAATTAGAATAAAGTGAACAAATAAATTAGAATAAAGTAAATAAAATAATTTGAATATAGTAAATAAATTAAAAAAAGTGAGTTAAGTCACTCTGTTTGACTTAACTCACGCTGCATGACTTAACTTGCGCAAATTTTTACACTTGCGTTAATTAACTAACGCAGAGGTAGTTTAGGTATTTCAGTTGGGCGCGAGCAAAATGTGCTGAGAAAAGAGCATAATTTTTTTATATGGACCTAATGGGCTAGAAAAGAAGTCCGAGTGCATTTTGGGCTAGCTTTTTGAAGCCCGACCCACCAAAAATATGGGCTAATGGGCGGCTCATTAGCCCGACCCATTTTTGTAAGCTCTAGTTAGAAGTTTAAACTTTTACCACATATTTGACAAAAAAAAAACTTTTACCACATGATAGTGCCACATCACTTGAAACACACATGTGTAGTTGCCATGTCAACACCATTATAAAGGAGTTTGCGGTGCAGACTATTTGCATGAATGGAAATTTTTTTAGACATCAAAAGACTAAAGAGTATTTTAGGAGGATTAAAACCAAATATTAGTATATTTAAGGGTATGATTTGCTTATTTAACCTTTAAAACTTTAAAATTATTATACTAATGAAGAAGATCTAGCTCTTTGGAATTAGAAAATAGAGACTTGACAAGAGGATAGAAAAGTGAAGAAGCCAATGTTGGTGGACCACCCAAAGTTATTATACTTAAAAGTGACCCCACCCCGTGACTGGCCCACAATTCCCGCGTGAAGACGCAAAGCCCCACGGACCCAACACAAAGCCTCGTTTCCTATTGTCCAGTTCCATCCATGTACTACTAGTCTAGTAGGACTACTATATTACCAAAAATATGTTAACCTTTTACAACAAAGATAAGCCAACTCCAATAGAAGAAGCACTTTATTATGTCATTCATGGAAATTATTATAATTTTTCTGCCGTTGCAATTCAAGAACTTTAAGCTGTATCCAGCTAAGCAAATTACCTGTCTAAGTTATTTCTTTCATTTTTCTTATCAACACCATGTCCAAAGTTTCTTACATGTTTTGCATGGCTTATTTGGCATTGGCTTAAAGCAAAAATTATTTCATTATTATTGCTATTTTTTAGTCAGAAAGTTTTATTTCTTCATAAAATGTAAAAAAGATACATGCTTCATTGGTTTATTTTTGTTGACTAATCATGTTTCATTCATATTGTATTCCAATTTATTTTGTATAAATAATTCAGTTTGAATTAAATATATTTTCCCACCGTAAAATAAAATAACCCTTCGATTACTTTCGGCGTTCATAATTTATTTATACATATTAAACGGCTTTAGTACCATGCAATCATTTACAATATCTATTAAAATATGGTAATTGAAGGAGAACTTGTATGCCTTTGATGCTGGAGTTCAATGCTACACATGTACACTAGATTAGTCTAGAGAACCAGCCATCAATTTTAAAGAGAAATTTTTCTCTCTTTATGGCTTTTCTCTTAAATTTAATGACTTTTTTTTCTTTTCAAGTATCTCAAATTTTAAGATTTATTTTACTCAAATTGATTCACATGCATGTTCCTTTAACAAAAAGTAAAAAAGACAAAAAAAATCTAGTTGTAACATGAATATGCCAGAAAGACCAATAGCTGGTGAATGAACAAAACTTAGAAAGTTGTAAAATTAAAAACATCAAATTAGTGAGTTTTTGATTTCTCTCCCCACCCACATCTTTACATGCTCTTAATCAACCTCCTCAACCTTTACACTAAAAAGCCCCTACACATATTGACTATAGTTGAAACTTGCAATGCCAAAAGTATATAAACATGACAATGAAAAAGACAATAATTGAAGCCTGAAAACTGAGTTGGCATCTTTTACTACCTCACTGCCTGAAATCCTCTCTCCTTCCTCACATGATTCTTCAACACACCTGCACAACTCAACCAATTAGCCTCAGACATGAAAAAATTGCATAATAAAACAAAACTCTTGTCCATTTTCATCTTTGAACACATTGAAATATCCGCTAAGTTGAAAATAATGACAAAAAAACAATTAATAAACAACAAAAACATATAAAGTATATAAAAAATATAATTTCAGCAATTAGCCCCACCCATTGTGGACATTTATACATATATGTCATAAAAATACTAAATTGATACTATAAAACACTCATGAATCTGACATTATTATATGTACAATAATATACATTTTTTCTTCATTTGCTTTTAATTATACAAAGGAAAGTTCCTCTCAATTATGTTTTCCTTCTCTTCTAACTTTGTTATTGTCTTTGGTTTGCAACATACAAAAGTTGAGTGAAGATGTATAAGAATGTAAAACAAAACAAATAAATAACAAAAGCTGTAATTAACTACTGTGAAACTGTTAACTACTCAGTTTCTATAAGTGAGAGAAACATTGTTTCTTTCATTGTAGAAATTAAATAACACAAACCTTAATTAATACAAAATTCCAAAGAACATTTCACACTCAACAAAACATCTCCCAAAATTGGAAAGAAAAAAAAAAGAAACAGAAAAAGTAAGACTCAAGCAAAAACAGTAGATTGAAAGGATCAAATAATTCACTATTCAATTATGTGAATTATGACCCAAAATTGTGCATGGAGTATAGTTCCAAAAGGGGTAGTAGCAGATCTATCAAAAAATCATCTTGTTAATCAAATAAAGAAAAAAAATAATTCAAAAGTTGAACAAAATTTACCTTGAGGTTTACAATGAGGTGGAACTTCAAAGAGAGAGAAAGAGAGTTGTTTATAAGCAAGACCAATGTCAAAGAGAATCAAACCAGAAGAAGGATCATCAACAATGATATCTTTAACAGGTAACCAAACAAAAAGCTCTTCTTGTTGTAAACCTTCAACACCAATGAGACTTCCATAGGTGAGGTTAGCAGTGATAATTTGTTCAAAGTAGACTCTATTTTCATACTTTGTTAAACAAGGTGATTCAAGGAACACTTCTAAGTGACCATTTTCTGAGAAAGTGTAGGACTTTATTTCTTCTGGTAAGAGACCAGCTGGTAAGCCTTTTGAACGAAGAAGGTCATGGATGGAAGAAGAAGAGGAGGAGAGAGAGAGTTGAGGAGAGAGGAGAAGGAGGAGAGAGAGGAAGAAGGAAAGAAGAGTGTTATAGAATGCCATAAAGAGAAAGGAACATGGAAGGGTTTAAGGTTAAGTTAGATTGCTTTTGACAATTTTGTATTTGAGAGAGAGATGATGAAAAAATGGGAAATGTAAAGACATACAGTTTTTTTAAGAAAAAGATGTTGTGAGTTATTTGTGAAATGACTATGTTACCCTTGTTTGTTGGTGATCACTTTGGTTGTGTTTGTGGGTCTTTGATGGTTTTCAACCATATTTTATGCATGTAGTAGTTACTAGTTTACCACCCTACCCCAAACAATCTCAACTACATCATCATACATATTGGTTTGTATTTATGCTTATGAATAGAGTTGTTGGTCCTTTGCTTGACGTATGTTATAACTTATCTTGAAGACTCTAGGCTTGTTAATTAGAATTAGTAGTAGTATAGTACAATGCTTAGCTTGCTCTTAATCATTGTCCTTGTCCTCCCCCAAAGTAAAAGCAAAATAATGAGGTTGGTTCAATAGATAAAAAGTTGATTTATAATTTGTAAGAGTATAGACTAAACTCTTGATGTTATCGTGAGAGTCTGGATGATAGATAACTGTATGTATGTATGTATGTCGGTTTTTTTTAGTTTTGAGACTTATCCTAACTTTCGTGAATTTCTATATGACCTAACTCTTCTAAATAATTTTTTATATAAAAAGTACACGTGTCAAACATTTAACATCTCATCTCATCATATAAATGACACATGATTTTTCAAATTCAATCATATGATATTTTGCACTATTTTTTTCTACATTTTTACTTTATAAATTTTATGAAAATTGTTTTTATCTTTTTGTTCTTAAATGGACACTTACATCAAGTCATGCATGTGTACATGATAATTCATTTGCACTTTCAACAAATTTACTAAATAAACTCTACTAATAATTTCACATCCAATTATAACTCACAAATATTAAATGGGTCTCACATTTTAAAAGAGAGAAAATGTACCATAAGAGATACCTCTACAAATACTAGGTACTATATGCATGAGCCTACAATGAAAGTACCAGATTAATACCTTCTACATAAGTACTAAGGGATTGAGTATTATACATTATAAAATAGTTTAAGAAATGAAGTATAAACAAAACTTTTGTTTCTCGTTAAGTTTCAACTATCATTCTTAATTATCAATTGTCGCCATATTTAGCTGCATCTTTTCTTCATTTGTCTAAATCATTTTTTTTATTGATAAACACATCAAACTAATAGTATGTATTTTAACTTTGAAAATACTCCTTCAATTTTTTTTTTAAAAAGCTTAATGAGGATTGCTTCAAAAATTAAAACTAGCAATGTTTAAGTAATTTTTTTTATCATGAAAATAAACTAAAATCCCTCAAGCTTCATTGAGTTGGTCATGTATTTTTGATGTGGGTTACTATAAAATTGAAGGGTGAGTTGAATTTTATGAAGTGTATAAAAACATAGAGCATTAGATAATTAATAAATAGTTTATGATAGGTTATTAAGTGAATAAACTCGGTTCTAAATTACTTGTGGAGTAACTTGATCTCTCTCATATATAGTATTAAGTTCAGATGACTTTTCTAAAATTCAATAAGTCTTGAATAATAGTAATAATAATAATAGAAGAATGTGGCCCAATCAGTTGAACTGGCAGTCTTATTTGTTTTGTCAGATTGCGTTTTAGAAATGGACAGGGAGTATATATTATGATTATGAATATCAATCAATCACCTCAGCTAAAGTAGGTACATTAAGAAAGCATAATCAAGACTAACATGGAAAGCAAGACATAATCATAGAAAAATTTAACCCCAGTTAGATCAAAGGAGGGTAAATTGGTCCAATCAACCAAATAAAAAAACGGAACAGCGCTAGAGTAACGGTCAGAGAGTCAGTCAATTCTGTTACTGATTGGAGGTTCAAACGGTCATTTGGAACTTTGATGCTTTACAAGGTAAGATTCAGTATTCACATTCACTGAATCACCATGCATTCTGCAACCAATTTGACCCTAAATTCTCTTGAATCAAATCATACTTTAACTGGTTTTCAAAAATTCTGTGCTAATATTCACCAAAAAATAATGAAATTCTGTGCTAATAATAAATGTACTCCTCCCATCCGAAATGGTGTAAGTTACTATGTGCCCTCCTAAATTGCAGTAAATAGTTTTGACCATTTTGCAACGATTAAGAAATGAAATTAATTTCCTTAAAAAAATAAATTAGTTTATATGGAAAATAGAAACTATAAGCTATTTTACAAAATAGTTATTGATGGTATGTAAAAGATAACTAGTATATCACTTATTATGGAGCAAATAGATGTATCAGTCCAACTCAATTATTCATCTCTGGATGAAATAAGGTTGATGAAAAAATTACATCAACGTTTCAAAAATCAAACTTATAAAATCACCACTCAACTTCCTCTAAAAAAAATCACTACTCTACTTCTATTTAAACAAATTAATTATCGATTAATCACACATAAATAAACTAGTAGAAGAAAAGTATAAAAACAAATATAATTTTCAGGATGTAACAAACTCAATTATTCATCTATGGCTAATTGTTTGAGTATTATTGGGTTTTATTGGTTTATGAAATTATTAATTAGATTTTACTTATTTTTCAATTTAATTTTGAATACCCCTTTCCCCTCAAAGTGTTGACACCGAAAAAATTGAACTCTATCAAATTAAACTTTTTTTTAATTAAAAAAATCATTAATGAGAACTCTTATAAAAATTTTGTCAAAAAAAAAACTCTTATAAAAATTACACTTTGTATGTACAAAAGGGAAAACAAATAATAAATAACTAGAGTTTAATGCTTTGATTTTTTTTTGTAAACCGTGACTCCTACGCGTATGCAACACAACTGCGGAAATTAATTTTTTGAATTTTATAGGACCCAAATGGACGACATACTCACCCTAATATATTTAACGTTGTTTCTATCTAAGGTTAGATTCGAACTAGAACTTTGGCTAAAGTAGAAGAGACCGTGCCATCTCATTAATGCTTTGTTTGATTTAGGAAAAAAAATGTGAGAAAAAAAAAGTACATCACAACTTGGTCTCATAAGTTACTATCTCGTGCCTCTGAGATATTTAGACATCGATTTGCTTAGTTTTTTTTTTAATTTTCCCCTTGATCAAAAAAAATAAGCTACTATCTCGTGTTATTTCCAATTATCAGATTGGAAACAAGCAAAGTCGATTGGTCGCCGTATGTATATTAAACCAAGTTTCCCAACCACCGATCTAATTGGTCCCCTTCGCCCACTGGTTTTTATAAATACAATGTTGACGCCATATTTTCTACACCTTACCTTAACTAACTTTGGAATGTGCTATCTTGAACACCCTTTGTTGGATGAGTGATATGTGCTGGGTCATGAGGGGTAACATAATCATTGAGCTTGGAACAATTATACAAAGAAAATTGAACATCGCATATCAAAATCTAAAGACATTACGTATGGATCCTCTTGTTTATATGTTGCCTAATATCAACTTTTGATTAAATATAAGACTTCTAATTCACATTTGATAAGCCTACAATGTAGGGTTACGACAAATGTCCTTCAAAGTTGATTATAATGATCTCATTCTTTTTACCCAAACTTTAAAATTGTTTGGAGACAAACGAATTGTGTTAACCATAACCTGACTAGAGAAACATTATTCATAGCTAGTCATCAATCTTATTATTATAGTCCCCACACCTCATTGTATTGATGTGTGATTACCAATGAAACGCCTTGAGCACCTTTTCTAAAAAAAGATAAATATTTAAAAAAAATTTCTTCCCGTTAATAAGTGTTTCAGAGGCACCAGTAAATATGACTCTTATATTTAACCATTAGATTTGTTTGTGGTATGATCCATGTTTTTTTCGAGAGTGACACCGGAAATTCCAAGTCAAACTCTTTAATTAGTTCTTCTTTTATTTTCAGGGTCAAATTCAAACTCTCTTCAAACCTCTCAGAAGCTACATGGCCTCTTTCCACTACAACCATTCAAGAGAAACACTAGACTCTTGGTGGTCCAAGGTTTCACTTTCACATGACATGCATGTTTTGAACTTTTATATTCCTTGAAATGAAACCCCTTAATAAGTTTAGTCATTCATTAAAACCATAAACTTGAAACTGTGTGTGAACATAAATTTTTCTCCCTGTGTCTCTATCAATAAAATTGGTTAGGGTGAATGAAGATTCCTAGAACAAAGTTTCACAAGCCGCTTAAACACTAAATTTCCAATTTTTGTTTTGGTTGCATATATGGACAGTGACTGTAAAGTTTGCACCTACCATAAGTATTCAATATTCAAGTCTATGATTTTTCTGCCACTCTGAATATAGAACCTGTAAACTACGGTAAGATTTTGTTGCAAATTCTTTGGAGAATCTTTGTATTGACTATTCCAACCAAATTGGAGCATAACACATTAGTCTATGTCTTGTGTTTCACGAGTAACTTTCCTTTGATCAACAATGTATTTGTCCATTCTTTTGATGTTTGTACAACAAGTGACAACATTACTTCTAACTATATAGAGTTATCAGTTTTCCTTTTTTTCAATATGAATGTTTTATGCCCCAACTCTTTTATTCATTTTGAAATGAGTTTCATTACTTATATTCTATTTTCTCTTTCTCTTATAGTCTCTAACTCCATAGCCAGTAATGACACATCATCCATCATTACTCAATCTCAATCCATCAGTGATGGAGAGACCATTGTTTCACCAAAAGGACTCTTTGAGCTTGGTTTCTTCAGTATTACAAATCCAAACAAACGCTACCTTGGAATTCAATTCAAGAATATTTCAACTCAAAATGTTGTTTGGGTTGCAAATGGTGGCAAGCCAATCAATGACTCTTCTGCCACTTTGAAAGTAAACAGCTCTGGCAGTTTGGTTCTTACTCATAACAACAACATTGTTTGGTTCACAAACTCTTCCACAAATGCAAAGAAACCAGTGGCACAACTCTTGGATACTGGCAATCTTGTCATAAAAGAAGATAGTGTCAGTGAAACCTATCTGTGGCAAAGCTTTGACTACCCATCTAATACATTGTTGGCAGGTATTGTTAAGATTGATGCAAATTCTAGACTATTCTATAATGATTGTAATAATTTACTGCTAGAGTAATGAAATGAAGAGCCTAGAAATATCTATAATAATGTAATGTAGAAAAATAAAAAAAAGGCATATACTATTTTAGAATTTTGTAAAATAATGACATCAATCACCTTACAAGCTGGTTTTGTAAAGATCGGTTAAGTCCATATCAAAACCTACTATGGTATCAGAGTCTATCCATTCCATTCGGGCCACACACACAATTTTCTACGTACCAGACCCTATATAAAAATCTAATATGATGGTTTAGTTCGTCGATCATGATATCATGTCTACCAATAATAAAAGATGCTATCATTCTATCTACGGATGTGTTTGAATAAAAAACTTAATTTTCCGTATCCTTATAAATTTTAACAGGCATGAAGTTGGGATGGGACCTTAAAAGAAATTTGAATAGGCGTCTTATAGCATGGAAGAGTGATGAAGATGCAACCCCAGGAGACTTTACTTGGGGTGTTGTATTGAATCCGTATCCTGATATCTATATGATGAAGGGAGAAAAAAAGTACCACAGACTTGGACCATGGAACGGCTTGCGTTTTAGTGGAATGCCAGAGATGAAGCCTAATCCTGTTTTCAGTTACAATTTTGTCTGCAATAAAGAGGAGGTTTATTACACATGGAACATCAATGATAGTTCTCTAATATCAAAAGTGGTAATTAACGAAACCAGTTATGAACGTCCTCGCTACACATGGTCAAAAGACGACGAATTATGGATGCTTCATTCAAGAATGCCAGGAGACTATTGTGACCATTATGGTCTATGTGGAAACAATGGATACTGTAGCAATACTAATTCACCAATATGTGAATGTTTAAAAGGGTTTAAGCCTAAGTTTCCTGGAAAATGGAAGTCAATGGATTGGTCTCAAGGATGTGTCAGGAACCATCTATTGAACTGCACCGATGACGGATTTGTCTCATTGGCAAACTTGAAAGTTCCTGATACTACAAATACTTTGGTGGATGAGAGTATTGGTCTAGAACAATGTAGAGGCAAATGCTTGAATGATTGTTCATGCATGGCTTATACAAATACAAATATAAGTGGAGCAGGAAGTGGTTGTGTTATGTGGTTTGGTGATTTAACTGATATCAAACTGATTCCAGTTGGTGGACAAGTTCTACATATCCGGATGCCTGCTTCAGAATTAGGTGAATACTAATTTATATAAAAATATTCCTTTTATGATTCTTTCAAAGTTTAAACCTTGTATTTGAGATGAAATTTGACAATAGTTGTTTTTTTAGAGGAAGTCATCAATAATACCGAGGATGAGAACAAGAAGAACTTGAGAAAAATAGTTTTAGTTAGTGTTTCCGCGGCTTTGGGAATGCTTTTACTTGCTATTTACTTTTTCTACAGATTCTGGAGGAGCATTGTTGGTAAAACTATTCTTCCATTCTCTGACATTTTCACTGAATAAATGGCATTGGCTACATAGTTCTAATATTTTTTTTCTCTCCATTTTTTAGGGAAGTCAAAGACAAAAGGTACCTATGAAAAACTCATGGACGATCTGGATCTCCCATTGCTTAGTCTGTCAACAATTATTACTGCCACTGACAACTTCTCGGAGAAGAACAAAATTGGAGAAGGTGGTTTTGGACCTGTATATTTGGTAATTCAGCATTGGAATATGATTACGAAGTAAGAATAGCTAGATAAATATACTACAAAAAAAATATAACTTTATAAATGCGATTAATGATTATTCAGGGAAAATTAGGGAGTGGACTAGAAATTGCTGTAAAGAGACTTTCACAGAGCTCAAGACAAGGGATGAGTGAGTTCATAAATGAAGTAAAACTTATTGCAAATGTTCAGCACCGAAATCTTGTAAAGCTTATTGGTTGCTGCATTCAGAGAGAAGAAAAAATGTTAGTTTATGAATACATGGCTAATGGTAGTCTAGACTACTTCATTTTTGGTATGAAATCACAATAAATCTTATATTAAAACTCACTAGTGTTTTATAGTCACAATGAAGTAGCTTCTTAAACTTTGAATGTTTAGTATTTAATGACAGGTTTGTTATGAACTATGCAGATCGTACCAAAAGTAAATTGCTAGATTGGCCAAAGCGTTTCCACATAATTTGTGGAATTGCTAGAGGACTTATGTATCTTCATCAAGATTCTCGATTGAGGATTGTCCATAGAGATCTCAAAACAAGTAATGTTTTGCTAGATGATACTTTGAATCCAAGAATATCAGATTTTGGAATGGCTAAAACTTTTGGAGGAAACCAAATTGAAGGAAACACAAATAGAATTGTTGGGACATAGTGAGTGTTTAACTATCCAAAACCATAGTTTATTTTATTTTTACACATATAATATGTGTATTTTTATATTTTTCTCTCAATGATTTGTTTCAGTGGGTACATGGCACCAGAGTATGCTATTGATGGGCAATTTTCCGCAAAATCAGACGTTTTCAGCTTTGGTATATTACTGTTAGAGATTATATGTGGGAAGAAAAATAGAGTGCGTCATCGTACAAAGCAAAACCTTAACCTTGTTGCTTATGTAAGAACTAGAATAAATGCTAATTAACTCAAGTAAAAAGTTCACCTGTTAAGTGTTACTAACTTTTTCTTTTCTGTAGTAACAATTTTCGTCTTTTATAATTTAGGCATGGACATTCTGGAAACGTGGAAGAGCTTTACAAATAATTGACTCAAACATAGAGGATTCATGCATTGTATCTGAAGTATCGCGTTGCATCCACGTTGGACTCTTATGTGTGCAACAATATCCAGAGGATAGACCTGCCATGGCGGATGTGATTCTAATGTTAGGGAGTGAGATGATGACATTAGACGAGCCTAAGGAGCCAGGTTATTTTACGAGGAAGGAATGTATTGAAGCAAATTCAAGCTCAAGTGGGAAGGATACAAGTTCAAACTATGAAATGACAATGACCTCTTTGAGTGTTAGGTGAAAATCAATACCATAGCCATGCATATTGAAGACTACGAAATTTGCAAGAACTGTATTTGATGGTTGCTAGTTCCAGCTAGAATATCTTGGCTCAAGTCTTTTTTTCTTAATTTACTATGGAAGTGTGAAACCATCCAACTATTTTGCTACTCTGTCTTGCATTTCTGCAATGCTAAAGGGACTTCATACACAGAAACTATGATGATTCTTTACATTCAATCTTTTTTTTTATTTATTTTTTATTTTTTTTCAAAGAAGTCATCTATGAATATTGACTTTTCTTTATCAAATGGTTACTCTGTCTACATTTCATTTGGCATGGCATCTTAAACAATCCTATATAGTCAGTGTGTCAGTCAATTCTCTATTTCTTAGTTACTATTAAACTCAAACATGTAACTCAATTTTAAGCTAAAACACATCAATTGAATATTAATAAATCTGAAGAAAGCACGCATAATATATATATGGTTAAATATGTTTTTGGTCCCTATAAATATGTCAATTTTTCGTTTTGTTCCCCTAAAATTTTTCTTCGACTTTTATAGGGACCAAAAGTAGTGATTGAAAATTTTATAGGGACTAAAAGTTGAAGAATTTTTTTAGAGAGAATAAAAAGAAAAAGTTAATATTATTATAGGGATAAAAAATGTATTTAACCCTATTTTTTTTTATCATTATCAATTACTTATTTTTTTTAATTCACACAACACTATCTCAAAGTCACTTGGTGTTTTTAATCTTCTAACCTTACAACTTCCTTTCAAAGCAATATATTTTCAAACTGCTACAATTTTTTCCCTAGCTATCGCTTTCAAACCAAACTTATAATTTTCTGCCGTGTTACTCAAGTTTCTTGAGTTGATTCATTAAGTTTGTTTGTAGTATGCATGAAAATTCAAGTCAAACTCTCTTCAAGTCTCTCAGAAGGTGCATGGCATCTTTCCACTGCAACCATTCAAGTGAACAGATGCTTTGTGGACCATGGTTTCACTTTCACATTAAATGCATGTTCAACTTTTATGTTTCCTTGAAATCAAACCCCACAGTAATTAGTGTTCTTTTGAGTCTCTCAAGGAAATTGGTTAGGTTGAATGAAGATTCCTTGAAGGAAGAATCACAAGCTGTTTAAACTCTAAACATCATATGATTTTCTTAATTTTGTGGTGTAGAGTGAATCTACCGTAATATCCAAGTCTATTATACTGTAGAGTATTGTGAATGTGAAGCTACCGTGATATTCAAGTCTATGATTTGTCCAATCTTGTGATGTTTTTCCAATAGTTGACTCCATTTCTCACGCATGACTTCTAAATATAAATTAAGTTTTCAGTTATCCTTTGTTCAATGTGAATGTTTTAAGCTCCAACTCTTTTATTCATTTTGTAATGAGTTTCATTACTTATATTCTATTTGCTCTTTCTCTTATTGTCTCCAACTCCATAGCCAGTAATGACACATCATCCATTACTCGATCCATCAGTGATGGAGAGACCATTGTTTCACCAAAAGGACTCTTTGAGCTTGGTTTCTTCAGTATTACAAATCCAAACAAGCGCTACCTCGGAATCTGATTCAAAAATATTCCAACTCAAAATGTTGTTTGGGTTGCAAATGGTGACAAGCCAATCAATGACTCTCCAGCCATTTTGAAACTAAACAGTTCTGGCCGTTTGGTCCTTATTCATAACAACAACATTGTTTGGTTCACAAATTCTTCCACAAAAGCACAGAAACCAGTGGCACAACTCTTGGATACCAGCAATCTTGTCATAAAAGAAGATATTGCCAGTGAAACCTATCTCTGGCAAAGCTTTGACTATCCGTCTAATACATTGTTGGCAGGTATTGTTAAGGTTTTGTTTTTCTACCCCCCGAGTTTGCTGTGCGTCTTGTACATGCTCGTTTTTAATAAAATTAGCTGATTCCAAAAAAACTGAAGTGCCTAAAAATATCTATAATAATGTAATGTAGAGAAAAAGGAGACGTATATTATTTTAGAACTTTTGAAGCACCAATCACCAATACTTATAAATAAGCATGATGTTATTTATGATGTGTGTAGTAGAGTTGACTCTAAGCAACTACTCCCTCTATCCCAAATTATAAGTTGTTTTGAGAAAAAAAATTGTCTTAAATTATAAGTCGTTACCAATGAAACACTAATAGTATTAGTTTTCCTATTATAAACTTAACTATTAATTACTCTATCTTCTTTCAATTATTTAATTTATCTTCCCTATACCAACTTTTTTTCCGTACACAATTAGCTACATTTCTTAATCTGTGTGGAATTGTCAAAACTACTTGTAATTTGGGACGGAGGGAGTACCAAATAGTGTATGATATTGTGCTGTATTTGGTTCTATTTTCTGTTTGGATAAACAAAATTTAATTTGCTCGTCCCCTTCTATGTTCCAACAGGTATGAAGTTGGGATGGGACCATAAAAGAAATTTGAATAGGCGTCTTATAGCATGGAAGAGCGATGATGATCCAACCCCAGGAGACTTGTCTTTGGGTGTTGTATTGAATCAGTATCCTGATATCTATATGATGGAGGGAGAAAAAAAGTACTTCAGATTTGGACCATGGAACGGCTTACGTTTTAGTGGTATCCCAAACATGGAGCCTAATGATCCTTTTATCGGTTACAATTTTGTCTACAATAAAGAAGAGGTTTATTACATATGGCACGTCAAAGATAGTTCTCAAATATCAAAAGTGGTACTTAACCAAACCAGTTACGAACGTCGACGCTACATATGGTCAAAAGACACCGAATCATGGATGCTTTATTCAAGAAAACCAGCAGATTATAGTGACCATTATGGTCTATGTGGAGTTAATGGATATTTAAGCAGCACTAACATTTGTGAATGTTTAAAAGGGTTCAAGCCTAAGTTTCCTAAAAAATGGAAATCAATGGATTGGTCCCAAGGATGTGTCAGGAATCATCCATTGAACTGCACCAATGATCGGTTTGTCTCAGTGGCAAACTTGAAACTTCCAGAAACTACATATACTTTGGTGGATCAGAGTATTGGTCTAGAACAATGTAGAGGAAAATGCTTGAATAATTGTTCCTGCATGGCTTATACAAATACAGATATAAGTGGCGCAGGAAGTGGTTGTGTTATGTGGTTTGGTGATTTAACTGATATCAAACTTCTTCCAGTTAACGGGCAAGTTCTGTATATCAGGATGCCTGCTTCAGAATTAGGTGAATACTTCATTAATTTCACCACTTTTTGGAAATTTTTAAGCCTTGTATTTGAATATGGAATTCAACTATTGCTGTTTTGTTTAGATGAAGACGACAATAATACCGAGGATGAGCACAGGAGGAACTCGAGAAAAATGGTTGTAATTGGTGTTTCTATAGCTCTGGGAATGATTGTACTTGTTATTTATTTTTTCTACAGGTTCCGGAGGAACATTTTTGGTAAAACTATTTTTCCATTCTTTAACATTTGACTGAAAAAATGGCATTGGCTACATAGATTTGAATTTGTTTTCCATTTTCCTGGGAAGTCAAAGACAGAAGATAACTATGAAAACCACATGGATGATCTAGATCTCCCCTTGCTTAATTTGTCAACAATTATTACTGCCACAAACAACTTCTCTGAGAAGAACAAAGTTGGAGAAGGTGGTTTTGGACCTGTATATTTGGTAATTCAGTATTGGAGTATGATTACTTAGTAAGAATAGCTAGATAATTATATTATAAAGAACATCTACCAATTACCATATGAACGTGATTAATGATTATCCAGGGAAGATTGGGGAGTGGGCTAGAAATTGCTGTAAAGAGACTTTCACAGAGCTCAGGACAAGGGATGAAAGAGTTCATAAATGAAGTAAAGCTTATTGCAAATGTTCAGCACCGGAATCTTGTAAAGCTTATAGGTTGCTGCATTCAGAAACATGAAAAAATGCTAGTTTATGAATACATGGCTAATGGTAGCCTAGACTACTTCATTTTTGGTATGCAATCTCAAAAAGTTTATTTTAAAACTTACTAGTGTTTTATGATATAGTGAAAGTTTGTAGCAAACTTTGAACAAACTTTGAATACTCAATGTTTAATAACAGATTTGTTATGAATTATGCAGATCGTACCAAAAGTCAATTGCTAGATTGGCCAAAGCGTTTCCACATAATCTGTGGAATTGCTCGAGGGCTTATGTATCTTCATCAAGATTCTCGATTGAGTAATGTATTGTTGGATAACAAGTTGAATCCAAAAATATCAGATTTTGGAACCGCCAAATCTTTTGTAGGAGATCAGATTGAAGGGAACACAAATAGAGTAGTTGGAACATAGTGAGTGTCTCTCTAGATTTGGGCTTTCATTTACTTCGGTTAGCGAATTCCACATTTGCCAGAGTCAAACAATCAAGACCGTTGGATCTAGATTGATGTACTGCGACAAATGCATGATTATCTAGTTCGATATTACTTACTTTTATCTTATTCACGACCATTATTGTTTCTACCAGTGGATACATGGCACCGGAGTATGTTGTTGTTGGACAATTTTCAACCAAATCAGATGTTTTCAGCTTTGGTGTTTTACTATTGGAGATTATATGCGGCACCAAAAATAGAGCACTTTGTCATGGAAACGAGACACTTAACCTTGTTGGTTATGTAAGCACTGGCATGTTTATTTTTCTGTTTATATATCAATGTTGAAGTTGAAATGTGATTAAGGATTTTTTTTGTTTTTTTATTATGCAGGCATGGACACTTTGGAATGAGAGAAAAGCATTAGAGTTAATTCAGTTAAGAATAAAAGAGTCATGTGTTGTGTCAGAGGTACTACGATGCATCCATGTGAGTCTGTTGTGTGTGCAACAATACCCAGAGGATAGGCCTACAATGCCATCAGTAGTTCTAATGCTAGGTAGTGATATGGAATTGGTCGAGCCTAAAGAGCCAGGATTCTTTCCAAGGAAAGTTTCTGATGAACCAAATCAAAATGAAATGAGTTCAAACGAGGAATTAACCATTACAACGCTATATGGACGATGAAAACTATGACTGAGTGTATAATAAAGCAAACAACCATTGAGAGTGACGAACACAGCGATAGAGAGAAAGCACGTCGACAAGAACAGTGAGCAATGGCGATTAAGGTAGATTATCATAGATGGCAACGACAAGTGAGGTTTAAGATGAGTGACTATGGAGAGAAGACAAAAAATTTCTATTAGAATAGCATGATTTTTGAGAGAGAGGACACTCAAATTTTTGTATCTAACCGAGAATTAACAACAGTGTAACAGAGGGGAGGTACGTATGTGTGATGATCTAGAAAATTGAGGGGAGGTTTGTTGTATTTAGCTAAAACTTAAGTGAGGTTATTATAATTTTCCCTTTAAAGTAAATTTGGTTACACTTTATTTAAAACTTTATAAAAAATAGAAATAGTTGATGGATCTCTTTAGAGACCCGTGGGGGCCACAACATCCCGCAAATTTTCCTTATATACCATATTACATGTATTTTATCAATTAGATTGTGACTGCTACAGTGGAAAGGGGGTGCCGTAATATGTTAAAGGTCGCTGGTTTGACACCCTCATCGCTTATTTTTTTACATATTTAACATATACTTTTAGAAATTGTATTACAAATTGTATTAAAAAAAAAAATGATATTTGTACAACCATTTGTGACAACTTTCTCAAATATCACTACAATAAAAAAAAAAGTTTTTCAATGGGAATCAAACCCACATTCTCATGCTACATTCAAACTACTCATGCTACTAAGCCAGTCATCAATTACTACTACTTCTTGAAACCATATTACACAAAAGTTTGGCACCCAAAAAATTAAGTCAAGATCCGCCGGTGAATAGAAATCTAATCCGATATAGCCAGTGTCAGTCAATTCCCTCTTTTTTGTTACTATTGAACTCAAGCCTGTAAGTATTAAAGTCAAAATAATACTGCTATGATTGAGCAAACTATTATATTATATTAGCATTTCCTCAAAGGGAAAACGAATGAGTCCAAGTAAGAAATGATACTACTCAGCATTATTTGTGAAGTTTCCTCACAGCAACAAGAATATTGACTTTGGTGACTACAACTTGGGAGGTCAGAATGAGGAACAAAGCGTGTTTTATGCAAACATCCGCATTCTCAATCTAAGCTCATTGTGCTATTTGGTATGTTTATCAATTATCATACACTTTGCTAAATCCAATCATCAACATCCAAATAAAAGTGTCATGCAATGGACATTCTTTCTTTCATGATTATGAGTATGATGATTTCTTACATAATTGTCCCCTCTATTCTAGCAAGTAATTCCATCAGTGTGTCTGAGTCTTTAACTGACGGCAAAACCTTAGTTTCAAAAGGTGGACAGTTTGAACTGGGTTTCTTCAGCCCAGGCAATTCTACAAGACGTTACCTTGGGATTTGGTACAAGCATACGCCTATACAGAAAGTTGTTTGGGTTGCAAATAGGGCCAACCCCATCAACAATACGTTAGGCATCTTAGCATTGTCCACCTCAGGCAATCTAATACTCCGCCAAAACGACTCTGTTGTTTGGAGCACAACATCAGATAAACAAGCACAGAAACCAATAGCAGAGCTCTTGGACAGTGGCAATTTTGTGATAAGAAACCAAGAAAAAACAGAAACAGACCTAGAAGGAGGCTACTTGTGGCAAAGCTTTGACTATCCCTGTGATACAATTTTGCCAGGGATGAAGTTGGGATGGGATCTCCGAAATGATTTTGAACGGAGAATAACTTCTTGGAAGAGTCCTGATGATCCGTCTCCAGGAGATTTTTCTTGGGGTCTTGTGCTTCATAATTATCCAGAGTTTTATCTCATGAACAGAACAAAGAAATATTGTCGGATTGGACCATGGAATGGAATTCAATTTAGTGGTTTCTCTAATCGTAAGAAAAATCATATATATGATTTCAAGTATGTTTCCAATAATGATTTGAATTTTGTCTCTAATAAGGATGAAATGTTTTACTCTTTTACCCTAAAAAACTCTTCTGCCTTTGTCAGTGCTATGATAGACCAAACCAAATTTTCTATCTCAGTATGGGAGAAGAATAATAAACATTGGTTGCTTACTGAGAGTACCCCAATGGACTTTTGTGAATCGTATGGGGCTTGTGGACCCTATGCCAGTTGCTCAATTAACAATTCACCACCTTGCGAATGTTTACATGGGTTCATTCCAAAGTCACTGCAGCAATGGGCCTTAAACGACTGGAGTCAAGGGTGTGTCCGTAATATATCATTAAGTTGCAACAACCCACAAGAGGATGTGGATGATGAGTTGATCATATATATAGGCATCAAAGTACCAGATACTACACATACTTTGTTGTATGAGAATATTGGCATAAGGTTATGCAGCACCATGTGCTTGAGTAATTGCTCTTGTACAGCTTACACTAATTCAGACATAAGTGGAAAGGGTAGTGGCTGTGTCATGTGGTTTGGTGATCTAATCGACATAAAACAGTTTGACACTGGTGGTCAAGATCTCTATATCCGTGTAGCTCGGGCAGAAATAGGTAAGTAACAACTTCTTCTCTCCTTTCATTCCCCTTATCATGGAAAACTTAGATATGATCACTTTTAAATCTAAGTTTATTTATTTCATACTAGAAGAGACTTCAAATGGGCGCAACAAGACAACCATAGCTGCTACCACTGCTACTGTAATTTCTGGGATGCTTTTATTTTGCATATATGTGATATATAGAGTCCGAAGGAGAATTTCTGGTAAATTAATTTTTTCAATCATATTATTCTTGTCATGGAAGGACTTTTCTATCCATAATTTTTAAATTGAAAAATTAGAAATTAACAATACTTCTAATTCTCAAAAGACGCACTCTTTGGAGTAATCATCGCTTATCAATAAATTTGAGGCGAAGTGGTTTTCTAATATGACATTGCTGCCATTGATTATATAGTTCAGGATTGTAAACTTTTCTTAGATTGGAAGATGTAACTGCCTCGGATATTAGTAGGAATCAGAACATTCAGGTTCATAACATAGTAAGGGTAGAAACACTTGTTGGTTTAAGTACTTGGCTGGGCAATTCCCCACCCTTTGATGCAATACAGATTTGTAATGACTCTCTTATCATTCAATCGATGTTGCTGTTGAATTTCAAAAAATTGAACAAACATGGCATTGAACTTGGATGGTTGAATGACCTAGAGTTTCAAGCTACAAATGTAAGAAATTGAAGGAACACTATATTTTCAGTCCTATTGCAATCTCTAAATTTAATATATCATATGTATCTAACTTAAGCAGCTCGAATGATCCTTGCCTCTCAAGTTTCATAATATCACTGAATATATAACTTCCTCTTTTTCATTTTTCAGATGAGTCAAAGACTGAAGATAACATTGAAAAGCATCTAGAGGATATGGATTTGCCATTATTCAATCTGCAAACAATATCTAGTGCCACTAACAACTTCTCATTGAATAATAAGATCGGACAAGGTGGTTTTGGATCCGTATACAAGGTAACTGAACATTAATTCAAGTATTGAGTACTGATCAGACAGAGAACAACTAGAGAAGTATTAATACTATAAAACTAAAATTAAAGCGATTATGCAGGGAAAATTAGCAGATGGGCAAGAAATTGCTGTTAAGAGACTTTCAAGTAACTCTGGACAAGGAATTACCGAGTTCCTGACAGAAGTAAAACTGATTGCAAAACTTCAACACCGAAATCTGGTTAAGCTTCTTGGCTGTTGTGTTGGAGGACAAGAAAAATTGCTAGTGTATGAATACATGGTCAATGGTAGCCTTGACTCCTTTATTTTTGGTATGGAATATGCAGAATATTAAGATTAGGTTCAACATGTTTATTTATCTATAATCAGTAATATTTTTTAATTGACAATGACATGTTTGCTTTGCAAAATCAGATAAAATAAAAGGTAAATTGTTGGAGTGGCCCCAACGCTTCCATATAATATTCGGAATTGCTAGGGGACTTGTGTATCTTCATCAAGATTCCCGATTAAGGATTATTCATAGAGATCTCAAAGCAAGCAATGTATTGTTGGATGACAAGTTGAATCCAAAAATATCAGATTTTGGAATGGCCAGATCTTTTGGAGGAGATCAGATTGAAGGAAATACAAATAGAGTAGTTGGAACATAGTAAGTGTCTATCTAGATTTGGATTTTCATTTTCAAGGGTTAGCGAATCCTGCATTTATCGAAGGCAAACAATCTAGACCGTTGGATTTAGATTGATCGACTACGACAAATGCAAGATTCTCTAGCTCGAGCTCGACATTACTTAGTTTTATCTTATAGTTGAATATTGTTGTTCTTATTGTTTCTAATAGCGGATACATGGCACCAGAGTATGCCGTTGATGGGCAATTTTCAATCAAATCAGACGTTTTCAGCTTTGGTGTTTTACTATTGGAGATTATATGTGGGAACAAAAATAGAGCACTTTGTCATGGAAACGAGACACTTAACCTTGTTGGTTACGTAAGCATTTCAATATTTATCAATCTATTTAACAACATTGAAGTTGAAATGTGATTAAGGGCCTATTTGAATTGAGTTATTTGAGCTTATCTACTCATGTAAGTATTTGTGATACTGTTTCGGAGAGCTTACGAAAACATCTCATGACATGTTCATAAGTTGTTCTCAACTTACTTTCAAAAGCTCTGCATGAAAACTTATGAAAACAACATATAAGTTATACAAAACAATTTAACGTTATGTTATCTTCTGTTATATAAATAATTTATACATGTGTGCTTATCGTGATAAGCGCTGCAAATCAAGTTGTTTATCCGATCAGAGTCTAAATATTTTTTGTTTTTATTATGCAGGCATGGGCACTTTGGAAAGAGGGAAAAGCATCGGAGTTGATTGAATCAAGAATAAAGGAATCATGTGTAGTGTCAGAGGCATTGCGATGCATACATGTGAGTCTGTTGTGTGTGCAACAATACCCAGAGGACAGACCTACAATGACATCTGTGGTACAAATGCTAGGTAGTGAAATGGAACTGGTTGAACCTAAAGAACCTGGTTTCTTTCCAAGGAAAGTTTCTGATGAACCAAATCAAAATGAAATTAGTTCAAATGAAGAATTAACCATTACATCGTTCAATGGACGATGAAACTATTATTATTATTGAGTGTATAATATAATGAATCAAAATTTGACAGATGGTGGATTACCTGGTTGTTGTTGTTTCCAGAATCAGAATCAGAATCAGAATCAAAATTTGACAGATTCTAAGCTACCTCTTTAACATATATATTAGCTTATATATGTCATGCATATAATAAATTTTATATAATTTTAATTTTAGGTAAACTCGTACGAGTTCTCGAGTCGAGTTTACGAGTCAAATTTACCAAACAAAACGAGTTGAGGTAAACCCTCGAGTTGTAAAACCTTGCCTCGTCACTTGCTGCGGTCTAAGATAGATAAGACCTCCGAGCTCAAAAACCTTGTGTATAGAAGGAACTCAAAATCAGAATTCATTCATTTGAATTTGAGTCAAATTTCCCAAACATTCAAAAAGTCGTAAAAGTTTCAAAACTTATATAATTTAATTCCGTTTGTTGTTCTGGATCACTTATCGATCAAAATCGTCCTTTAATTGGTAAACTTCGTAATCAAAATATATTTTGTGTAAATTCATTCAAAACACACCTTTTGTTCTTTACCATGAAATATTTTTTTATGGACAGACATGGAAGCTCTCTTCGTTTGTGAATTTGTGTAAATACTGAACCGTCAATTAAAGTCCAAAGGGATTAAAGTCCAAAGGGTTTAGTGTCGAGTAATTTTAGTCGAAAGAAAGTCAATCAAAAGTTTGAAACACCCTACTCACCGGTATTTGTGTGTACCAAAATTTATAGATTCGTCTCTATTCACCAGTTGGATCTTAGGTTCAGTTTTTAAAATACTAAAAGTTAGACAATTTGAGAGAAAAATTTGATATTTCATAAGCTGGCATCGTGGCATAATAAGCTATCAAATAAGGCGGGTCGTTTAACTCTTGTTAAATATGTGTTGAACTCTATTCCCAATTACTATATGCAAATAGCTTGGACGTTGCAAACTATTTGCAATTCTATTGATAGAATGGCTCGTAATTTTTTGTTGAAAGATAATTCTAATGGTGGTGTGCATCTTGTTGGTTAGCGCAAAATATCGAAACCAAAGAATCTAGGTGGGCTTGGGATTCAGAAGGCACGTGAGGCTAACATTGTGATGTTGGGTAAGCTTCTAATGCACTTTGGGTTCATGTCTTAAAGCATAAGTATGTTAAAGAGGTAGCTTTTCTCGACATGAATAAGAAACCGGGATCGAGTGTTTGGAACGCAATTATGAAAGCTCTGTTTGCACTTTAGGATGGGTTTGAATTTCGGCAAGGCGATGGGAGTTCCTCATTCTGGTTCTCAAATTGGTCTATGGATGGGAAGCTAGCTGCAAAAGGGCTCTTTGTGGATATTCATGACCTGCATTTACAAGTTAAAGATGTCTATGTGGACGGGAATTGGAATTTTAATTTGCTTTACCCGGACTTCCCTCCAGAAGTGTGTGATCATTTGCAATCCCTTCCTCTTTGCTTGAATGCCTTAGTGCATGATCGTATCACTTGGAAAGACAACTTGGATTTCATATACACTTCCAAGGATGGATACTACTAGTTAAGTATGAATGATTTTGTTCGGGATGCTAAGGATAACATTTCTTGGAGCTGGATGTGGCATATCCCTGCTCTAGAGAAGCTGAAATTCTTCATTGGGACACAACCATTCATGAGTCCTTGCTTACAAGATCTTTATTGTGTCGCTGTGGTATTATTCACATGGATCGTTGCCCCCTGTGTAATAGATATACAGAGACAATTTTACATTGTTTGCGTGATTGTGAGTTTGCTGTTTTGTTTTGGAAATCGTTGGGATTCGTAGACCATGCCTTTTATCATGAAAATGTGTTGTATGAGTGGCTGCGAAGCAGTATTCATGGTGCTCGTATATATACTTTCTTGGTTGTGTGTTGGTGGTTGTGGCGCATGCGGAACATTTTATGCCTTGCGAATGAGGTTATTAATAACTGTGAACTTTGCAAATTTATTAGCTCAGTGTTTTCCAAAATCTAATCTGACTCCTCAACCACGATTATATACCAATCATAACGGACAAGCATACTCTAAGGGAGGGAAATGCGTGTGCAAATTATATAGCTAAGCTTGGTGCATTCCTTCTAGTCCATCGAGCACCCCATTGTTGGAATCAACCTGCTCCTACTAGAAGAAAAAAAAAGATGTTTGATTAACATTATAATATTCTCAATAACCTTACAAATATGGAGATTAATAGGTAGTTTACACGTGAATATGGGAACTTTTTCGATTGTGTTTACTGCTCTAAATTGCAATTATAAAGTTTGTATGCTGCAGTAAATTGCAATTACTCTGGGAAAAAAAAAGAGAGAAATACATTGAATGCTTGTTGTTTTCAGTCTAGCAATCCCTAAACCCAAGGAATTAAACTGAGGTTTGACCTTTTTTCTAATTGGATGAAAATATTATACTTGTTCATTGGTTCTATATTCATCCTATTTTTACTTATACACTATTCTAATTAACTATAGTAAGACTTAACTTAATGAGCAAGTTATCTATTGTTAGTTAATCTATTGGTTATCAAAAGTTTGACCTTTTTTCCAATTGGATGAAAATACAATTTAAAACACTATTTTAGTTAAGTTACTTGTTCATTGGTTCTATATTCATTCTATTTTGACTTATACACTATTCTAATTAACTATAGTAAGACTTAACTTAATGAGCAAATTATCTATTGTTAGTTAATGAGAATATTATACATTGGATGCTTGTTGTTTTCAGTCTAGCAATCCCTAAACCTAAGTAATTAAACTGTGTATGCTGCTATAAACACAATTGCAATTTACCGCAGCATACAAAATTTATAATTGCAATTTAGAGCAGTATACACAATCGAAAAAGTTCCCATATTCACGTGTAAACTACTTATTAGGGTTCGTTTGGTTCGAGAATTTTGGAGGGGAGGGGAGATTTTTAATTTAAAGTGTTTGGTTCAATTTTTAGAAGGGGAGGGGAGGGGAGGGGAGGGGAGCAAATTTGATTGCAATGTCAAAATTATCCTTACATTAATTTAAAATCTCAATATTATCCTTGTAACAACATTTATTATTATTATGTTATATTATCCTTGAAACAACTTTTACTATTATTAGGTTATAGGTTATATTATCTTGTAACAACTTTTATTCCAT
>Ga0228711_1003408_pt1 | contig 24646 bp, 12 predicted proteins | sample MedpolnodulmetaG_2_FD_177996 | JGI IMG/M metagenome (GOLD analysis project Ga0228711, IMG submission 177996) | Root nodule microbial communities from Medicago polymorpha collected in Santa Monica, California, United States - brown nodules | ecosystem: Host-associated > Plants > Roots > Nodule... | reverse complement strand
CCAGATTAAATCTCTGTATAGACTAGCCCACCAAAATTAACACCGACTTGAATCGAATATGAGACATTGAGATGAACATACTTTAAGATCTGGTTTCAATACCACTAGACCAACACAAAGGAACTTTAATACAATAAATATTTACTAGAAATAGGCTACACTTACCTTGTAAATGTTTGAAAAGTTTTGGTGTTAGTCCCCCTTTCTTTTGTTTTGCTCTTTTTTCTATTAATGTATAGTTGATGCACTTTGCATATACAACTTTTAATAAAAATTAATTAATTCAATAAAATTAATAAATATTAATTTAATAAAAAATTCAAATTCAAATTCAAATAAATAAATTATTTCTATTTTTCACAAATATTTAAATGGAAAAATAATTAATAAAAACATTATAAAATTAGTTTTGTATAAAATACTTTTTTACTAAATGTATAGAAAACATTAGAAAATGAGTTTCATGCATAAATCTCCTCACAAAAAGAGATTTAAAGGGAGGGACATTAGTACTCCATATTATTTTTGCCCAATGTAAATCTTGATATTACTGCATTTTGAAGGAGTATGCATGTTTATCATCTAAAGGGATGATGACTTGTTGCACAATTTGAGATAAAGTAGGAAACAAAGTAAATAAAGGGGAGAGAACCAATTTTAAAATCTAAAAGATTGAATATCTGAACAAGTCTATTATGAGAAATCGAAGTGGAGAAAATAGTTGATTTTGCAGTATTAGTTACTTGACATGCACTTAAAGCATGTCTTCTGAATAAGTCTTTAAGAACTTTCGATCCTGAGATTTTGCCATTGCAATATTTCATCATATCATCTGCAAAAAATGAATGAGAAGGTACATAGATATTCCTTGTTCCTTTTATTCTTTCTAACTTTCCTTCATCCACAAGCTTTGAAATGCTTTTACCGAGAACATCCTCAGCTAGGCATAATAGGATAAGGAAGAGAGGATCTCCCTTCCTGACTCTTTGATTAACATTGAAGTATCCATGTGATTTTCCATTGATATAAATTGAGAAGAAAGCGGATTTTAGAATCAAATGAATTCAGTTACAAAAAGCATCATTGAATCCCAAAACTTCTAAGAAATTTTAGCAGGAATGACCATTCTAGAGTGTCAAATGCCTATGTTATGTCAAACTTAAGATCTAAATTTCTTCCATATGATTTGTTGTGGAGTAAATTAGTTGCTTCAAAGGCAATGAAGAGGCATAATAATGATTATCGTTCTTCAGGATAAAATCAAGAACTAATAGATGTCTATCAAAGTACCAGGGAGCTTTCTTAAGGATTCTCTGCAAATCAAGATGATGGTTTAGGTGGAAAGTATAAAGGCCTGGCCTAATTTCTTGAATTGTGACACCCTTGAAGGACTCAAAAAAGTTTCAATTTTTCCATCATCATATAAGACATAATCGGCCTATTGGTAAGGAACGACCACCGAGGCGAAGACGAGGATTTGCAATGGCAGCAAGTGTTTCATCATTGGGTCGTGTTGGAAAAAAAAGCTTATTTATACATCTAGTCCCTGCAAATAGGGGTCACTTAAGTTTTGGTCCCTGATTTTGCTAATTCTTTCAAATTTGACCTGCAAATATGAATCACTTGAGGTTGAAATGATATTGTTGCGATTCAATTTAGGTTGTGATTCAATATGATCCTTTTATTGATTGTGTTGTTGTTGTTGTTCGGTTTTTCAGAGGTAAGGTGATAGTGGTGGTATGACAGTGGGTGTTAGTGGTGGATTTAAGGTTAACAAAGATGAAGATTGGGATTGGTTTTCTGGATTTTTGGTTTGGAATGAAAATAAGGGTATTTTTGTCCTTTCACTTCGAAAACACAAGTGATAAATACAGTCAGCACTATCAAGTCTGCTAATTAGTGATGTGTCTATGATTAAATAACATTAGGGACCAAAACACAAGTGATTAAAATTTGGACGTCAGATTTGAAAGGATTGGCAAATCCAGGGACCAAAACTCAAGTAACCACTATTAGGAGGGACTAAATGTATAAATAGGCCAATAAAAAATTGAACCCTAACGAAACTTCTTTTCGTTTCACTTCCATGATTCTCACATGCATTCATCGTCTCATCCCCATCTTCTACTACTCCTTTGTGTTTTTGTATTTGACTTTTTGTGTTATAAGTAAAACAAGTTTTGAAATTTGATATGTCCGATGAAGATCGAGAAAAGAACACGGTTGTGCTTGATGCTCTGTTGTGGTGGAGGTGATCCTTCGCAGTGCTCTTCACGGCGGAGGAGACTTGTGCCTTCAAGCACGTTAGAACTCTGATGCTTAAGTCAGTATGAGAATGAGGTGGATATGTGCAAAGTGGGGTAAAAGTGAATTGTACCTTGGGGGTGACATTATGTCACCCTTATATATGTGTGTACGAGAATAATCGTCTCCATGAAATATGATGCTTCTGTCGGAGGCGGTTAGAGATGACCTTAACGGCTCAGATGAACTGAAGTGTGCTCCAGTGTGGTGCTCCACATGGAGCTTAACCTGTCCCATTGCCATCATGGGTATGTCCTTACTAGGCCTTAGTTGATTGGGCCTTGGCTTGTCGTGTCTTGTAGCCGGCACGGAACAAAATTCAAACCAATTTCTTGCACTAATTTTCAGCTTTTGAGGAACTTTGGTTGTAATTCTTGTTATTTGCCCTTTTATAAAACACAGTTATGTTCAAAAGTTTCAACAACATAACATCCATTCATAATAAATTTTAATACACAGTTACATTACAATGGACTTACTGCCTAAATTACCCCATTAGACACTACATACCTAATTTTAATACAACCAACCCTTTCAATTACTTCAATAATACATTAATCCTTTCAAAAGTACAATAGTCAACACCCAAGACACATTGTCCTTAATTAACTTCAACTTCAATTCATCATCATGGTTTCTTGACACATTGTCCTTCTTCTTCAAATCATCAATCATTCTCAAAAGAGACAAAATATAACTTCATTTGATAGTTCTGTCATCTTCTCATCAATTCAATTAAACAAATTGGAAGTTTTGTACCATGTAACTAAAACAACAGAGAAGTCATGGAAGAAGAAAAAGAAGATTCAAACAAAACGAAGAAAAATCGAACATGCCGAAGCCATGGAGGACGGAAAAAGAAGCTTCTAACAAGAACAAGAAGTAAAACAATAGAAGATAATAACAGAGAACAAAAATTGGGGAAAATTCAATTGAGGGACCAAATTGGGGAAAATTGAAATAGAAGGACTGATTTCGCTAATTTGGTAATGACCAAACCCGCAATTAAGCATAATTATGCATGGATCCGGTAACATTTTTTTACACATACAACCAATCAAATAACACTAAAGTGTCATGTTTTTAGGTTAGTTCCTAAAATATTCTCAAAATTATCTATGTGTCATGATTTGATTCCATGCACATGTTATATAAATTAATTAAATCCTTTAACAATACGTAAAGGCTATATGATCAAAGTTTCTAAATCTGCAATTCATTGACTAGGAACTTTCTTCTTCACGTGTTATCAATTCACAACATGCATGTAATTACCCAAGAATCAAGCAATACAATTTTATATCTTGATTCATGCATTTTTGAACAAAAAGTCAACAACTCTAGCTTGCATCACGAACTCTAAACTCCATCATTTAAAAGAAATGAAAATGAATCAATGAAAATGAAACAAATACCAAACAACAATGTCGTCGGAGAAGCTCAGAGTCCCCATAGCCATAGCCATCACGACTCTCAGAGCCTCTCTGACGAATCTCCACCACCATGTTCACCGCCGTCAATGGACCGAACTCATAGACCGTAGCACTATCTCCATTCCAAAATCACTCACGGAAGCCTTTTTCCGAATCCGGAAGAACGTTTACTACTTCCGCATCAACTACATCATTGTGTTAGCGTTGGTTCTCGCAACCTTCCTCCTCTCGCGTCCTCTTTCGCTCCTTCTCCTTATTTCCCTTGCCGGTGCGTGGCTTTTTCTCTACATTCTCCGGCCACCCGAGAAGAAACTTGTGATCTTCGACCGTGTGTTTTCGAAAAATGAGTTACTGGTTGTGCTGATTGTAGCAACTGTTGTGGTGGTTGTGGTGACGAGTGTTGTGTCGGTGATTGTCTATGCTATGATGGTAGGCGTGGGGATTGTGTGTGCTCATGGAGCGATTTGTGTTCCAGAGGATTTGTTTCTTGAGCAACAAGAACCATGGCCATGGGCATTTGGCCTTTTTCCCTTGGTTGAAAATGGGTCCATATCTAGGAGTTCATATGAGCCTAATAATAGTGTAGTATAGTTTTTAAACTATTTTTTACATTTATTACTCTCTCAATCTTATTTCAATCGTCTCTTTTGCCATTTTTACTGTATCTCAAAATAATTGTCATTTTAGAATATCAATATAGTATTTATTTTTTCCACAAATATACCATTATTTATTGAATTTAAGTTAGGATCATTTATTTCTTTCATTTGAAGAAATATAGACACAAAGAAGTTTGGAAAAAATATAAAATAACCAATAAAGGTGGTATCCACTTAATGGTAGGATCCTCTATAAAAAAAATTGTGTGTCCATTTATTTTAACAAATGGAGAGAATATTTACCTTCACTTCAATTAACTACTTCATTAACTACAATTAATAAGGGTGTATTACAAGAGTTGTTAGTGGGGCAGCTCAATCCACACTTGCTTCATGGCTTAGATTATTGATGGGGGATTCAAGTTCAGCAGTGTTAGAATCACCTTTGCCCACAGGTGGGGGTTCTTCTCTGAAAGTGGTTGAGGTGGCTCGTGTTTTTTACCTTAAAAACTCGTTTGGGTTCCCCTTCACAACAATGGATGGTGCGACATTGAACAAATTAGTGGATTTGGAAGAATCGATGGAGAAATGAAGAAAGAGACATAATAGTTTGTGATCAATGATTGTTACAACTTTTAACGTGCGAAGATTGGGGGAGTTTGAAAAGAAATAAAAAAAAAAAAGGAATTAATGCTTGGCCAAAAGACGCATTTCTTGGTCATCCAAGAGACAAAGTTGGAGAGTGGCGACAAATCTTTGTTTTTTTTCGCCCCCCACTAAATTAATAGCATAATGACATCAAAGATAATAGAAGGTGATCCCACTAAACTCTAATCATTTGTTGGGTGCTCATATGTATTATTAAAAAAAAGGGAAAATACATAAAATAAAATAAAAACTGAAGGACATAAACCTAACTCAATATATCTACAAAAAAATGTAGGTCTATCCAAACGGGTAATAAAAAAATTTAAAAACAACATAAGTGGATCATAACAGCCTCTTAATCAAAGGATTTCATTGCGGTGAATGGATGAACCGTCAACACAGAAACAAACTCACATACCATCCTCTCTCTACAACGAACGACGACAAGTTAAACACTCTTTCGAGCCCCAAACTAGGCACCAAATAGTACCCTTCTTCCAGCGCGGAGGAGGAAGACTAAAAATAGTCTAGAATCACAATCACCATCCAGAAAGGTCCGAAGCAACACAACAGCCCGACGACGTCAAACTTGACCGCCGAAGAGGAAAAGGTATAATCCGACCCCTACTCATTAGTGACAACACGAAAGGGCCATCCCTGTGACTCACAAATCATTATAGGAACTAAAATGTCTCAAACCTCATCTATAAAATGTCTTCATATAGGTTTTGCTTGTTTGACATCTATAGAAGTGGGTCCTAATTGGTGGCGGATTGAGCTTTTGGCCGATTTAGAGCGAACTCTAACAAGAAATAGTTTAAGCATAATTAAGCTTTCAAAACTAAAATCATAGTTTAATATAAAAAGAGAAGAGGATGCTATATATAAATTAACAATGAGAGTAGGTAATCAATTGATAAATTATGTTGATAAAAAACTATTCTCAACTCAATATATTTTTGGGATTGCCTATTGTTATTTATGTTTTTTTTATTCAATCATATACGATTTTATATTTGAATTCAAATTAACAGAAGAGTGTAAGAAGTTTTATCATTTTAAACAGTGAAGAATTCTACCAAATGTCTAGGTGTCTTGGATTGATGCTTGAATTCTCTATGTTATTATTTTTCGTTGTTTAATCCTAATTGAATAAAAAATTACAAACCTTGTATCTTCTACATGTTCTTACTTGGCTGGTACCTGCATGGACACGGAACACGACACGCACATTGACACGCCGACACATTTAATAGTTTGATAAAGTCACAAAATTCAGCGTAATTATAAGTGTTGGTGTCGTGTCGGTGTCGGACACGGCACATGTTCGATACTGGGATACGCCTAATTCGAGGAGTGTCCGTGCTTCATAGGCTGGTACATTAATCAAACGTCCATATTTACTTGGAAGCTAATGATGGACTAGGTTGCTATATACATATACTGTGTTGTCTAGTTGAAATAATTGACATCATCTCATGATCGATCCTATGCACCTTGCCTTAACGCCTTTGATGATAAAAGTCACTTATTTGTTTAACTGCTTTTTATCATACAAATGTGTAATCAAATATTCTTTCGTCGATGGGAGTTGTACGAAGTAGGGTGTATATGGTTCATAAACCAAGTAATTCAAATTACGCAATGAACTGTTTCGTAAGAATAAAATATATATCATGTGAGCATTAGTTTAATTGGTAGAGATTATGGGTGAAGCTATGCATATCATTGCAGTAGCTTTGGTTACCCCATTTTTTTTCACTTTTATTTGAACAACTTTACATATTTTATAATTAGCTACCCTAATAAAATATATTTAGTTACCGTAAATGAGTTTATTTGTCAAATCTAGTGGAAATAGGAAAGTTAAAGATATTCACTTGTTTGATAGATGTATTATGTCTTATTTTGGAACTTTTGATCCCAAAAACAACCACAAAGAGAGTATTGTTAATAAAAATTGTCAAAATAGCACATCTGCACATAAAATATATTTATTTTGTTTTTTTAGATCTGGCCACCACCTCGTAAAATAATGGGTAGCTTTGGTGTTGGTAGGGATGTTGCACCATGTGAGCATAGATTAATTAGTAGGGATTGGAGTTCAAACCAGAGATTCTCCACTTATTCATCTAAATGAGAATTTTTAGCCACTATGAGAATTTTTTGCCACTAGGCTACTTGATCAAAAATAAAATATTAAGAGGAATGCTAACAACACTCTATTTTGAACACTATTTTTGATATGTGTAAATAGACATAATTGGAGCTATGAAGGTTGATACGATTGGAGCAATATTTGAATTGAATCAAATCATCCTAGATGAAGGTTGATACGAATTAAAACCTTGTGATACGATTCAAACAAGGCATACACAAGGAATAAATGATATGATTCAAACTAATTTGAATTGGATCAAGAACCTAGAAAAATTGTTTTCCCACACAAAGATAAAATTGACACACAAAGACACATATGACACAATGAGACAAGGATTACTAGGTGCTTTAACATGTTTTAGGAAATAACTAATACAGTACTATTAAACATTATCAAGAGAATTTAGCTAATAAACATTGTGCTCTTGATTTTCGGATATCAAACCATTGATTGGTTTTGAATCGTCAATCTTTGAACTTTCTACTTTTATTCTTGGGAAGGAAAAAAGAGAGAAAAACCCTTAGAGATTATGGATCCGGGGATTGTTTTTGCAAAGGGAAGGTTTTACGCACCCTAAACGACTACGGTACTCCGTAGGAACCTCTTGCCTAATTTATCTTGTGCTAAGTTATTCGCTTATTTTGAAAATACTTGCCTAAATGTCTAAGTGAAATAATGGAGGGAGAAGAAGTATGTTTTTGGTTTTTTTTTATTTGATTTGGAAGGATTGGGTCATTTGCCTACATACCCTTAAAGAAAATGGATCAAAACCAATGTAGTTCACTCTTAAAAATTTATTTGGTGGGTTGGATTGATTTTAAAGTTTTGAAAAAAGGTTTTTAGAAGGGATGAAAGACCTCAAAGGCATAGAAAAATAAAAGAAGTGAGGTTGTATGATTTTAATTAAAAGAAATTCAAGTCTAATATGGATATTAAAGTTGCTTAAAAATTTGATTAAGAAAATAAAGGGAAAATAAACTCTGGGTTAAAATCCAAGGTTTCTTAAGAAAATGTTTTTGAAGTTTGATCTATTTGATTTTTTTTGGTAAAAAAGATTTTTCTAAGCTAACAGTAAAAAAAACTAAGCGTTTCGACGTACGTAAAAAAAATAAAATGTGAGAGAAATTACCAAGGATGTTGGATCCTAAGTAAAATTTCATCCTAAAATTACTAGTTGTTCTTTTTTAAGGCTCTCAATTTAGTCCAAAAATTTATCCTAGTTTGTCACTAATTCATCACGGTTTATGGCATAAAGCGGTAAATAAATTGTGGTGTCAGCGCATGTTTTATTATATGAGTATTACATCAAGCCAAAATACATTTTATGGTCCCAAGAGAAATATAAATGACAAGGATAAAAAATGCATGAATTAAATTACATCAAATCCTATTATACACACTAAAAATTTAATGATAATAAAATAAAATGACAAAAAATAAATATGCATGAGATGATGAACAAATGCAATGCAAAAATAATATATATAAAAAAAAACAGTAAATAAACAATTAACACATAGCAAAATATATTATTGGACTTAGATACAAAAATTAGGTGTAAAAAAGTGCAGGAAGCAACAACAGTGGTGAAAATAGCAAAACAGTAGAGAAATTAAAAGCAGTTTGGGCCTAAGCAAGGATCCAGTGAGCTTAGGATGTTTGATCTCAGCCATTGGATCAAAGATCAAAGGGTCAAACACAAACAACTCATGATAGGCAAGAAAAAGAAGGATACATGTGAATAGAAACATGACAACACACTGACCGTCGGTTCAAACAAACAGGTACATGATAATAGAAACAAGGAGGCGCACATGATTAGAAATAGGATCATCATCGGCCGTTAGATCTCATATCTAACGGCCTAGATCATGAAGGTATATTGGATACTATGGAACCAAGTGCATAAAAGCATTTAAAAAAAGAACACTATAAAATCGAAATTCATAAAATAAAGAAAAACCAAAACACTTCTCTCTCTAAGTTAAACTTAGAGAGAGAAGCTCTCCCTCCTCTCTTCAAAACAGTTCGCCGGAGAAGAAGAAGCGTGTGGTGGTCAGAGTAGACGCGGTGGTCGGCCGGAGGGCTGCCGCGTTGGAGCTTTTTTTTTTTAAACTTTTTTTTCGAATTTTTTTTACATCTGAGCCTTCGTCTTCTTCTCCTCTACTCACTTCTCAAACTATTTTTTCGAAAACATCAATCCAGAACTCTAGATCTACAAAAATGTCGAACCAGAAAAACTTGAATCATTACCTAATTCTTCTTTGAACTGTTCGGTTTGAACGCTTAGAGGCTCGACCGGCTTTGTTGTGTGCTTACTGTTGATGCTTGAATCTCGGATTTGTTGATGTGTTCACGGTTTGAGCTTGTATGTTGCTTTAGTGCCAATTTGAACGATGTGGACTCGGACTTGTTCCTCCTTGATTCGTTCTTGTTGTTGATACTGTTATTGATTCGGTTTGTTCTCGACGTTTTGGTGCCTATGTATGTAGATTCGAAATTGTGGTTGTATTTGGTGAGATTGTGTTGGTTACTGGAAAATAGAAATGATGATGGTGTTCTTCATTTTTTCTATTTTTTTGTGATTTGATCTTAAAACCTATGAGAGAGAAAAGGGGTAGTGTTTTTGATCGTTTTGATTGGTGACTGCTGATTTGACTGGTTTCTGACGCGTCCACAGTGATCATTAATGACAGTCTATTTATAGACTGTCAAATTAGGGTTAGGCAGAATAGGTGTTGGCCTCTAATTGGCCAGATTGGATCAAACCAATCAGAGGATGACACTGGCTTGGAAAGAAAGTTTGGACAACGTTGGATACTCTTCTCAGGACCAATAGAATTTGGACAAGTGTACAAGACTAAAAGATAACACTCTTTAAAGATTTTAAAAGATACATTAAAAAAGACAAAAAAAAATAATATATTGTTAATAATTAATTTAAAAAATGAAAATTTAAAATGAAATAATAAAAAAATGAAATAATTAATTAAAAAAAAGAACTAAAGAAATAATAATAAACTAATAAAAAGTTATTAAAATTGTCCCTTTCGGTAACCAAATGAGGTATTTTAAAATACCTCTCTGCTGAAATTTCGTCTGAGACGACAAAATTACTTGACTTTTAAAATACGAATAAAACGTTTTAACTATTTAAAAATACGAATACAAAATTTTAACTGGTCAAAATTTGGGATACGACAAACATCATAAAAACATAAACCTATCACTAGATGCAACTTCACATGTTTGCTTAAACTTTTTTGCATGACAAAATGACTTTAACTCTAATTTAAAAAAAAAATACATAAGTACAAGTTTGGGTGAAAATTTATGGGTAATTAGCTCAGGAATATTAATATTAGAGGCCTTGGATCATCACTGCAATAACAAGTAGCATAGGTTCTCCCATAATTATAGATAAGGGCGGAGCCACCCCCAGCTAGCTTGAGCACTAGCCCAGGTTCAGCTCCAACTTTCTTTGTAGCAAGCCAGCCATTACTAAAACTTTTAGCTTTTCCTGCGGATTTTTGTGTAAATTCCGCAGGAAACACATTTCCTGCAGATTTTGCCAAGGATTTTTAGGTTCCAAGGTGAGGTAATACCTTAGGATTTTAGGATCCCCAGGAAAGATATATCCGCAGGAAATGTGAAATTATTCGCAGGAAGGAAGTAACGTTTTGCGATAGTTTTTTTGTCCAGGCTCTATAAAATTTCTGGCTCTGCCACTATTTATAGATGCTATAACAAATAAGCCTATGTTTAATAGGTCTTTTGGCCAGTATGTGAGAGTCTTGGTTGACATGAATCTATTGCATACCCTAAGTTACAGAGTGTTGGTAGAGAGAAAGTTTTTTTTTTTTTATTTAGATTTGAAATATGAGAATTTACGAGAATTCTGTACTCATTGTAATATGGTGGGTCATTATTTGGAAATATGCAAGAGAGTTCAAGTTGCAGAAGAAGAGGTAGCTAATAAAGAACTATGAATCAAAAATATTGTGCAAACAAAAAATGGCAGGGTGCAACAGGGCAACAAAGAAGAAGTAAACATTGAAAATCAAGCAATCAAAGGCGTTGAAAACACTGATAATATGATAATACAAAACCATCTTTAGGGGTTGTAGCCAGTGACCCTTTACCAAAACCATCTTTGTAGTTTTAATATCACACAAATCAACAATTTGTGTGGCCATCTCTCTTGTGGTATTTTTGCTGAAAATGAATCAACGACTTCTATATAATTGATTAACTTTTTTTTAAGGGAAACATTGATTAACTTGATAACTTGATGCTTCCTAACAAGTGATAATATAATTTTCAATAAGAATAAGTTTTCATCGATTAAATATATTTTATATTAAGTATCTATAACAATATATAAAGAGAAAATACTCTTTATATATTGTGTTGGACATTTTCTTTTTAGTTGTACCGTTTTATTTAAACTATTTTATCATTTTCTTTATAGTTGTACTCCTTTATTAAAAATAAAAATAAAAATGAGTTTAGTTTCATTAAAATAGAAACACTTCACAATAATAGGAGAAACTATCAACAATAATATAGTAACAATATTAGATTATAAAATGACAAAACTTAAGTACAGTACCATAAGTCCTGTTCTTACTGTTTCCCAATGAAAACATTACACGTGTATTTCTTTTTCAATACAATTGCACGCGCTTTCCATTCTCATGGCGCCGGTAAACACTGGTTTTCAATGATGGTTGTTCATGGGTTTTGTTCAAAATTTTACGGCAGTATGTTCATGGTGGGTTTTGATTGAAGATTGTGGAGAATAATCCATTTACAGTGAGGATTGAGGAGCACAGAGGAAATATCTAATTAGGTTCAGGAGGTTTTTCACCAAAAATAACAAAGGAGGTTTTTCATGGCGATGGTTACTAATCTGTGTAATTTTTAAGTGGGATAAGCACACGTGTAATTTTTTTATTGGGGAACAGTAAAAACAGGACTTAGGGTACTGCACCTAAGTTTTGTCCATTGTAAAGGACAAAACTTAGGTACAGTACCATAAGTCCTACACATTATTTTATTTGTTAAAAATTATTTAATTATTTAGTTGTTACTATTTTTTTCTTAACTTCTTTTTCTTCTTCTTCAGAGTAGGGCTGAAAATGAGTCGAGTCAAACTGAAATCGTCTGGGCTCAACTCGATAAGAATTAGTTTGGCTCGAAATTCGACTCGAGTTCGACACGAACCTTTTTTGTAGCTCTAATTCAGCTCGTTTAAAGTTTACGAACAACTTAGTTCGGCTCGATAGGCTCAATTCTTTAGCTCGATTCACATATTCCAAAAGTGAATTTATTTATTTTTTACATAAAAGGGCAATATTCAGATCTTTTGACCTTTTAATTTAATTAAAAAAAGTTCAAAAGATAAACTAAATAATATCTCAAAGGAGACGATAATTGTTTTAATGGGTAAAAAAGAAACCCATATAACAATTATTTGGTATCAAAACCACAAATTATTTTTTGGACTCAAAACCACCCGAATAGAAATAGCTAACAACAATGTCACCGTGAGCATAGCTCAGTTGGTAGGGATTATTTTATTTTATTCTGACATATTATATATTTTATTTTATTTTATTCTTATTCTGACATATTATATATTTTATTTTATTTATAATTTTCATGAATTTCTTATTTATTTTCCCTTCAAACAATTGAATTGAAATTTTTTATTTTTTTTTACAATCCGTTAGTTGCTTAATTTTTTTTTTATACTTACACAAACTATTAGATGAATACGTTATATACTCCAAAATTTTACTATACTATTACACAAATTAGTCAAGTATTTTTAAAAAAATAATACCGTTATATCCGCGACACACATTCATCGCAAAATCACAAACCAATAAATGTATTCTTCTTAAAAGATGCGTGGTCGAACTTTCAACAATGTATTTTACAGAAATCACGGAATGACAACACTGAAACTGATCACTCATATAATTTTGTTATTATTCAGAAATATTTTGCTCGTGAGAAACAACATTTTCCTTTCGATGATAATTTGATTTACACATTCTTTTAATTTCATAAAACTAACACAAGAGTGTAAATCTAAATCTTTCATAGGCAAAAATTAATAGTCATATGGAAATTTGGTTCACAATTTTTAAAAAAAATCTTTATTATATATATAAATGTTAAATAGTACTCATGATTAGTTTAAAAAATCTTTATGAATTTTTTTTTTTGCAAGGACTTGAACCATAGACCTGACAACACTGAAACTGATCAATCATATAATTTTGTTATTATTCGGAAAGATGTTGCTCACGAGAAACAACATTTTCCTTTCAATGATCATTTAATTTACACATTCTTTTAATTTCATAAAACTAACACAAGAGTTTGAATCTTTCATAGGCAAAAATTAATAGTCATACGGAAATTTGGTTCACAATTTCTTAAAAAAATCTTTATTATTATATATATAAGGCTTAATTACTGTTTTGGCCCCCAAAATATTCAAATGTTGCGATTTTGGCCCTCTATTATCAGCTTCACAATCTCTATGTGTTCTTCACTTGAAAAACTCAGACCTCCCCCTTCCTTCACCTTCATTTTCTGGCAACATGAACAAAATTCATCAACAAAATCAATCACCATTAAAAACCCCATCTTCTGGCCCCATCACATTTCTTTTCTTCTTCTTCTCAAGTTAACATTTAACATTTAATACATATGACCTAGACAGGAAAATCTTCAAACACCTATTTCAATTTCAACTACTATCCATTAGATCTTCACATGAAAACAACACCAAAATCAAACATGACATTTCTCCAAAACCCATTTTCACAAACCAAAACACAAAATTTAGAACATCCCCAAAAGCTCAAAAACAAAAACAAAGAAAGAATTCTTCAGCGGCATATCGAAGCTTCAACAACAATTCTTCAGCAACAAAAATTTTAGAACAACCCCAAAAGCTCACAACAAAAATATCAAAAATTCAATAGAAAGAAAAAAAAACACCTTTTAAGGCTTATACATTAATAATTCTTCAAATTTTGCTACTTATCTAATGAAAATCTGACAGACCCAGAAGCAAATATTGAAACTTTTTCTCAGAATCAATTCAAAACACCTTTTTGGCCCATTTGTTACAGCAAGATGAACAACAACAACAACAACAGGAACAACCACCGCAACCGCCGCCAGAGGAAGAGTGGCACAGTTTGCTATTGAGTTGATTTCCTCCGGCGGGGATTCATCCTCTCCAGTGGGTCTTGTTTTGTTGGATTATGTTCATCTATGCAGTAGATCGAAGCTCTTTTGGATCGTTTCCGTTTTTTGGCTCATCTTCCTTCGACGCTTCCTCCACCGTTACCTCTAGAAACTGTAGACAGAAGTGGTGATGTTTTTGGATTGGACTGAAGCCGTGGAGAAGTGGTGGTTGTGGTGGTGGTGAGGTGCGAAGCTTTGGTGGAGATGAAAAAGGAGTTGAGGAGATAGACGAGGAATTTTAATGGAGAGAGAAGAGAAAGAAGAAGAAGAGAAAGAAAAAGGAGGAGAGAAGAGAAGATCTGGAAAATAAATTAAAGGAGTTTTTTTTTTTTTTTTTTTATAAATTATTTTATTTTTTTCTATTTTCTTATTTTTTTTTGTTGTATTATTTTTCAAGCTGACATTAATATTTTAAAAAATTAGACATTAACACACGTGACACCAATTTGGAAGCAACGTCAGTGTTGACCTAGTCAAAATTAGTCTGGGGGGCTAAAATTGCAAAAGAAAGTAAACATAGAGGGCTTGGAAAGAGTTGTTTTTTTTAGGGGGCCAAAATCACAACATTTGGATACTTAGGGGGCAAAAACAGTAATTAAGCCTATATATAAATGTTAAACAGTGCTCATGATTAGCTTAAAAAATCTTTATGAAAAAAAAACTTTGCAAGGACTTGAACCAGAGACCTAATGGCTTCTTCTCAACATTTTGACCACTAAGCCACTAACAATTTTCTTAATTTAATTTTGCTTCCATTAAGTGATATCCAATATCAAACACCTTTTAAACAATCCAATAAATCCTTTTTTTCGTTTCTCACTATCACATTATCCATAACCCACTAACCACCTATTAATTTCTACCAACACGGTTATTATTAATCATTATTTCAAGATAAATGAAACTCTAAAAGACCCGTGCATCGCACAGGTTATAGTCTAGTAAAATAAAAGTTTATGGTAGTAAAAAAAATAAAACCTCTTGACTGATGTCGAGTTTGAATCCAACTTTAAGAATGTGTCTCTGTTAAAATTACCGTCGTGGTTCGTTAGTTTTTACAGTTGCGCTCAGATATCGTTTAGATATCCTTGTAAGTACATTTGTATATGCTGGTCACTATAGTACACACTCCAAATCCAAAATAAAAGTTTATGGTAGTAAAAAAATAAAACCTCTTAACCGATGTCGAATTTAAATCCAACTTTAAGAATATTATCGTGTTAAAATTACCGTCGTAGTTCGTTAGTCTTTAAGTTGCACTCCGATATCGTTTAGATATCTTGTAAGTACATTTGTATACGCTACACACTCCAAATCCAATCCAAAGCCTAGTTAAGAGAGTTTCACTTCACACTTCGTTCTAATAACGTCTAGGTTTTCTCTCTCTCTCTATCCCTCTCTCGAAAGCTTCAACCTCTCCAATGGCGTCGAAGTTCGGCTTCGCCGGCGGCATACCAGAACGGAAGGTTCGTCCAATATGGGACGCCATTGATTCACGACAATTCAAGAACGCTCTCAAACACGTTACTACGCTTCTCGCTAAACATCCTAATTCACCTTACGTACTTGTAAGATCAATTTTCACATTTCTTTATGATTTCTTTGTAATAATCGCTTAATTCAACTTAATTGAACTGATTTGTCTAATTTGTTTCGTTTTATTGTTAATCAGGCTCTTAAAGCTCTTGTTCTTGAAAGAATGGGAAAGATTGATGATGCTTCCGCTGTTTCGCTCACTGCTAAGGAAAATCTTTTTTCTAATGATCTGCTGTCCATGGATGATCTCACTCTCAGTACATTGCAGATTGTGTTTCAGCGTTTGGATCGATGTTAGTTTCGTTCTTTTTCGATTTTCATAGGGTTAAATGTGTTTTTAATTGCAATATAATTCACATTTCGGTTTTTTCAATTTTAGTCTCTATGTTGTATTTGTTGTAGGGTTTAAATTTAGTTGGACGAGATTTAGTCTTGACATACATAGGGCTGTTTGAATTGGCTTTTTTGAGCTTATCTACTGACATAAGTTGTGTGAGACGACTGTTTGAGAGAACTTGTGAAAATAGCTTATGACATTGTTCATAAACTGTTTTCAGCTTATTTTCATTAATTCTTCAAGATAGTTAATGAAAACAACTTATAACTCGTACAAAAACAATTTAACTTTATTCATCTTTTGCTATAGAAACAACTTATACATAAGCACTTATATCATGATAAGCATTTGTGCTATAAGTTGCAAATTAGTTGTTTATCCAAACAGCACCATATATAGACAATTTTTTTTTTTTTTTTTTATTTTTTTTTTAAAATCGAAGCTAAACTTGAATATTTATGTTTTAGGATTAAACTTAAGAAGGATAAATTTTATAAAGATTAGAAACATTCGAACATGTTTAGCATATTTTTATTTTTTTTTAAATTTAATTTCGTTTTATCTGTTTTTTCCTTTATTATGCTGTGTTGTGTGTATTGCTTGTTGACTAAAGTTTGTTTGTTTGTTTATTTGTTTGATTAGTGGATTTGGCTACTGAGTGTTATGAACATGCCTGCGGTAAATTTCCAAATAAAATGGAACTCATGATGGGTTTGTTTAACTGCTATGTTCGGGAATATTCATTTGTTAAGCAACAACAGGTTTGTTGTTTTCTTCTATCAGGGGGTTTGCTTTTTTGTTTGTTTAATTCATGTCATTATATGTTTGTCATTTTCTGTTTTCTGATTTGCAGACAGCTATTAAAATGTACAAGCTTGCCGGTGAAGAAAAATATCTTCTTTGGTCTGTTTGTAGCATCCACTTACAGGTTCTCCTCACTTGTTTTCTCCCTTTATCTTATTCAGCGTGTGTTTAAGTGTTTGTTTTTGGTTACCTGAGTTAGCTTGGATCAAGCCCACTTGAATCTGAATTGAAAGTAAAATGTCATCATATAGGGGATAGATGCAAGAAAGTAGATTATATTAGAACATCGTGGACACTGCTGAGAATTTCGTAATGTGTTGATATGTTTACAATTTTTGATGGCCTATGATTTAGTGTAGTTTTGACTAGTTAATTTTAGAATCATTGTTTTGGTTCTCAATTACTTTTCCCCATTTCTTTTGGTCAAACTTGTAATCGTAAGAATGACGTTTTTATAAATACCAATAGACGACTTTCTTAAGATATGATATAATGATTAATATTTATTTCTGCCTAGAATATGGTTGCACAAAGAACATGCAACTCAGTTAAAGAACATAAAGGAGTGTGCAAAATTCTACATTCAGTTGCAAGAAAAGAATCTAAAAAAAAAGAAACTAGTTGTAAGAAGTTATTTTATATGCAGTTTGAATTGATCTCAAGGCCTCTATGTCACCAGAGCCAAGACCAAAGCTGCTGATGATTGTAGTAGCTCTAGAGTTTTGGTCTGGTTTCAGGTTCAAGAAGTTTTGGTCCCATTTATAATGAAACTGTATAAGTATATAGATGCAATGCAGGGCTGTAATATACCTGTTAGATTAACTGTATAAGTATAAAGAACATTTAACTGAAGGTGTTTGAAGCTATAACTATCCGTCATCCATTGTTAGATTAAAATGTGTTGTAATGATATGGTCTTGAGTTGGGCAAGTTGTTGTCGATATCTGTATATCATTGCTTACATTATAATCTTTTCCAAACAGAACTCCTGAATGCCGTTTTGCTACTGTTCGACAATAACATTCTGCTATTTATCTGTAGTTTATCTATAATAACTTGGTTTTGATTTTTAAAACTGGCCGGACGTTATGCATCTAGGTTCCTTGTGATGCTTTCAACAACAGTTCATTGATGTAACACTGTTCTGTTTTATTTTTCCTCCAAATATATTAAACTGTTCATGGTGATGGGCTTGATTTAATTCTGTCTAAATTTTATATTGACTTCTTTTATGTGTACTGAACTCCTGATAGGTGCTTTGTGGTAAAGGAGGAGATAAACTTTTAGTTTTAGCTGAAGGCTTACTTAAGAAACATGTTGCTTCACATAGCTTACATGAACCTGAAGGTGATCTTCTAATTTTATTATAATCGTCATCAATATTATTCTGATAAAAAAGAGATTCATTAAGACAAAAGGAGAAGATTACATAGAGATTTGAGGATAAGGGATCCTCCTATGTAAATGAAAAAAAGGATTCAAACCTATCCAGTCCCTTTACACATCTACGAGGGAACTCTAACAATACAACTAGCCTTACATCAAGTAGAAGCCAACACCTAATCCTATCCTATAGGAGCTTATCGTTCAGACTGATACAAGTATAAAAGTAGATGCAGGCTTGGCTATTTGCAGCAAATATGCCACATACATAAGGGGAAATAGCCTTGTGTGCCCTACAAGCTTAAAATATTTTTGGTATTATTAACTAAATCACGGGCAGGGAAGCTGTTCAAATAAAAGAGAGATGATCTTAGAGGGAGCATTGGACTTCTGAATTGGTTTATTGAGATTGAAGGACCAAACTAGATATTGGAAGAAGGATTTAACACAAATAACAATAACACCCTAGAAGGATCAAGAGACGAAATCCTTTTATCTAGAGGGTAAAATAACAAAGTCAATAAAACCCAAGATACCAAGAAAAATTCCAACTCAGTATTCAATATCATTGCATTACAAAAAATGGAAAATTTTAAGAGTATAATCCTGAACACTAAAAATTTGCAGATGGGAAACTGTATAAAGAAAAAAAGGGAAAACATGTTGCAAAGCCAAATTAAAAGTGGACCCTCCTTCTCGATGTTTTTTTCTCATCTGTTATGGGCAAGCATAAGACTTTGCTGTGCCATTAAACAAAACATATGCACACGTGTTCTAAATTTCTAAAATTGGTTGCAGCTCTTATGGTCTACATTTCGATATTGGAACAACAAGCTAAGTTCGGTGATGCTTTGGAAATTCTATCGGGGAAATTGGGATCACTATTGACGATCAACGTTGATAAGCTACGAATGCAGGTAATCTCAATAGCTTTCTTCCTGTCGTGTAACTTCAGTTTAGCTTTTGAGTTCTGCTTTGCTATTTATTATGAATATAATTGTCCATCCTATTAAATTAAGGGGATATTTATATTTGGGAATTGGGAGGATGTTTTTCAATGGTTAATTTGGTGGAAGTCATATAGTAATTTGGTTAATTTGGAGATGCTTAGCTAAATATAGAAAACTGAACAATGCTCTTATAATTAGTCATATGGTAGTGTTGTCCAACGGAAGACTTGACCTTGAAGGGAGCTTTGAATCTGCTAAGTTTTTTTTATTTGGAGAAATGGACAGAACATAGGAGTATGGTTTACCAAAAGTCACACCTGAAGAATCAGTATTTCAGACCCATTTGTCTGTATTAAAAGATAAATTAATTGAATCAAGCAAAAATATTGAAATTGCTTTGAGATTGTATTGTTTTCATGGATTCTCTCTGTTGCTATTCAGACATTTTTTTCAAGGTCTTTCTTGGTTTGACTTGTAGAGGGATTGAGAACTGGGAAGTTTTTTTCCTCCATGTAGCTGACCCCATTTTAGTGGGATAAGGCTTGGTTGTTGTTGTTTTTCGATCACATCCTCTTATCCTTCTCCTTCACCCTTGTATATTTTCTTTCACCCTAAAATTGCTGTTCTTTTAAAAAATATGAAACAAAATACGGAAAATTATTTTCATTTATATTTTTTGACTTTTCTCATTAACCTTTAAACTTTGACTTTAAGTTGACAGGGGAGACTCCTGGCTCTGGCGGGTGACTACACTGCTGCTGCTGACATCTTTCACAAAATTCTTGAGCAATGGTATGCCTTGGATGCTGATTTCTTGTTTAGATACGACATCTCAAAAGCTTAGTTGGTTAACCGGTGTCAGTTGTTAAATGTTAATGGATAATGAAGTAGTTATGGTAGGCTTTTCATCTAGGTGGGGTCAGCTATAATGATGAAGTAACACCATAATGTTTATAACTTTATATCATAACTCATTTTCAAAACTAAATCTTTCTTAATGGTATGGCCTATTTCTAGGCCTCCCTCTACCCATATCTGTTGGAATACCCTTCATTTGACTTACTTTCCTTACTGGGACTTCTATAGCTCTTTTCGACATATGTGGAAATAACTTAAGTTGGAATTCTGTTATCTTTTTACAAAAGATGCAACCATACCTTTTTATCCAACACATTTTTCCTTATCTTCTCTTGGTTTGTGTTGCTACTTGTTAATCATAATTTTTTTAATATTTATAATATCAAGCTTATCTTGTTGATTTTTTACAACCCAACATTTAATCCCACATAACATTACATGTTTACTAACTGCTAAGATTTTCCCTTAAGCTTGATTAATACTTTTCTATAACATATCAACTTTATTTCACACAACGCATACCCTGTGGCATAATTCTCCATCTATTTTCACATCATTTAGTATGTTGGATCCAAAATACTTGAACCATTTCATTTGTGGTATGATATCCAATTCTCACCTTTGAGCGAAATTAGTGCTCTTCTCACAGACTTACATGCTAAATACCCATTTTTACTCCTAGCTAAAGCTAACATGTGTTTACAAAGCATATGCAAAAGGCACGCATCATGGTTCCTATTATTGGATATGTTTTGTACACATGATATGAGTCCATACTTTTGGGAAGTCTTTGTGACCCTCTTGCATTCTCTCATTGTTCATGACTCGTAAGTTATCTCCTAGCACATATACTCGATCAATGTTAAACTCAGACCAGTCATCAGCTTGACCGCAGTGTTGTGTCAGTGGGTCACTAGTTGAATCAATGGGTTGGGATTTGGGTTTTTTATCTACCAATAAAAACTCTCCGTACTATTGGGCTTGGTGTGTGGATAATATGGTGGACGATTTGATGAATCTAGGATAGGCTTTGATACCGTTTTAGATTTTGAACCTAACTCAACCATACAAAACCACCGGCATGTAAGTTCAGGGTTGTCCATTTTTTGTAAACTCTTTTCATGCCTTTTCTTTAGTTAACGTGGGACTATGGTTTTCCCAATACTTATATTTCAGTTCTTTTCCTTGCTTTTAAACTGTCTTTTGTTCTTGATTTGTGCCCCTATTTTATGGCGTGCTTAAGATCTACCTTCTTAACATGTATAGCTTATATACTAAGTTGTGCCTTCTCTGTATATTTTTCACTTGAGTCATGAAATGAACTTTACGATGTCTGTTCCTGAATAAAATTCATTGGCCAGCTTTTTCTACCATTGATGTTGCTTCTTCTTTTGGCAGTCCAGACGATTGGGAGGGTTTCCTTCATTACCTAGGCTGTTTGCTGGAAGATGGCAGCATTTGGGGTGATGAGGCTGTTAATGATCCAGTTCACCCTCCAAAATTTGTCAGTTGCAAAGTATCACACTTGACAGACGAACAGGTGAATATTTTGTCTTTGAAGGTGTTTTTAAGATAGCAATTCATTTATGCATAAAAGGGGCATTTACTATCTGCGTGGAACTTGATTCATGTATTATTTTAAACTACTGTGAGTGCAGTTTGACAGTCGAATATCAATTGCATCAGCTTTTATACGGAAGTTACAAACAGACACTGTTGATAATTCTGTTAGAGGTCCATACCTAGCAACTATAGAAATTGAAAGAAGAAGGCATTTACGTGGAAAGGAAAATGATAACAACTTAATGGATGGAATTGTGCAATACTTTTGCAGGTACCTTATATAGCACAGAACATATCATTCTTATAATTTCTCAGTTTTATCCTTAAATGTAACACACAAAGATGTAGTGCTTATTGAGGTGGCATGAATGAAATTTAACATTGAGTCGTTGTCTATTGCTGATGAGAAAAACACCCTGGATCTAGTGATCCTGGTGCTAGAGTCTGTTGATCCTTGTGCGAACTATTTATTCGAGAGCTTTCTTTAGTTTGTTGAATTATCGTGAAGAGTGAAAACACTAGTTTTAGTATTTTTAAAAATATTATTACGCTGTTTGTAAAGATAAATAAATTATTATTACGCTGTTACAGAGATGTTTGAATTCTATGGCAGTTTTCTAGTAGGTTTTACCATATTTGTAACTCTAGGTTGGCTAGCTATATAATAATTGTTTTAGAAAAATTGATCCCGTACATATTTAAAGTTTGTTGATAAACGTGATACTTGTTTGATTAAGAGCTCTGTTGTTCTCAGGTTCGGTCACTTGGGTTGCTTTACTTCTGATGTTGAGATGTTTTTTGAAGTCTTCACTACTGATAAGAAGGCAGAGCTCTCTGAGAAGTTAATGAAAATCAATGATACATTATCAACTCCACCAACCAAGACACTTGGGCTGTCTATAAGCCTTTTCAAAATTAAACAACAATTATTGCTAGGGGACATGTTTAACTCTTCTGCAAATGGTTGGTCTCATACTGTTTGTTGCATATGAATACATATCATTGTTTATTCTCTTAGAATTTCAAATGTTCTGCCTTGGTAGAAATATAAAACATACCTGACTGAACGAGCCCTCACCTTATAGATTAAACTTTCTGGAAGTCGTTGACAATATATTTGTTATTTGATCGGTTCTCCTACCATTTGTTATTTCTTCATCCACACAACCAGAAAATATTTTTTCATGGACAACTGAGATTGGTGTTTAGACACCTGATTCTCAGTTGAACAAACCTTACGTAATTTGTATATATAAAACAAATAATAGTTGTTATTAACTTTCAATTTTGATCCATTTTGACAATATCTATCTTGCTTCTACTACCAAAATCATCACTTCTTTTAAAATATTCTTAATTTTTTATCCTGTTCAATCGTTTCTTTTATAAAACCCACTTGGGTTGGCCCTGGTGGTGTTGGCTTGAGACCTTGGAGTTTTCTCCTCCTCAAGGTCTGAGGTTTGATTCTACCCTATGTCAATTTGGGTGGGCTAATTTAACTTCTTCAACAAAAAAAAAATCGTTTCTTTTTCTGTTTCCCCCCTTGGGAGAGGTTAGAAACAAGCTACTCATGTTTTCAGCTTGTGGTTTATAGGTCACAGCCTGAGCTTCCATATCAAGTATTAATGTCGTTCTTCTTAACTTGTCCCAGATGTTGAGGTCTCATGTGTTCAAATGTTTGAAATGTATTGCAAAAACATTCCACTTTCAAAAGATTTGGATCCACAAGAGAGCATGCATGGCGAGGAGCTACTTTCAATTACATGCAATATTTTGGTTCAGGTATGCTATATTTCATTTTTGCTTTTTTTATTTTTTATATGTGGCACATTTTCAAATTATTTTGAAGATATCCTGCTCTTGTTATAGTTTTAATTTTAATTTTTAGTTTGGTTTCTTGTTTACACGTTTTCAAATTTATTTTGAAGATATCCTACTCCTGTTATAGATTCAAAAGATTTTGAATATACAGGTTGTTGATAGTTGTTAGTGTAATGCAGCTTATGGTAGAGTCTATTGTCTACATATCGTTTTTTGGAGGGGGATCGGGAGTGGTAGGAGACACATAGATGTAATGGTTAAGTGAGAGGGTTACCAATGAAGAATGGGCAGAGAGATTGACAATCTGCTTATTTTGTTTTGGTGTGGCAAATGCTATTTTTGACAAAGTAGTTGATGTGTTAGTTTTGGCTGTGGGTTCTCTCTTTTTTCGTTTTTAGATCGATATATTACCTTGTCTAAAAGCAACTATGTCTTAAGCTATGATGCATAGGTATGGTACCAGTTCCTGGTACGCGATACAACATGTATGAATATTTTTGAAGGTAGGATACATCAATATAAACACTAAAAATAATCAAATATAGATAGAAATTATATTGTGTTGTAAAGACATCTATAGAAAAATATAATTAACTAAAATATTGTAGAAAGGAGAGATTATAGAAAACATCCGTAGAAAATAGATAATGATATAATAAAAAATGGAAAACAAGATTTTCACGAGGGAATAAAAAATAGTATGCTTGAATGGTACTAATAAAAAATATATAATGCTCCTCAAGTTCTTGCAAGTTGGGAGAATTTTATTTCCACTGCATATTACTTTGTTATCGTGTTAATTCCCCATAAGTATCCGCAGTGAGGCAATTGAAAAGTCAAGTTAGAGAGCGCTTCAACGTATTGATAGTGGATTTGGCTCATAGCAGAAGCCCCAGGTTCTGCCATACTTGTCCGCCTCAAAACACCATATTGTGGGTGGTGCCACAGTCCTTGACAAAATTGGAATAGTGGTTGGC
>Ga0228711_1003407_pt1 | contig 24654 bp, 20 predicted proteins | sample MedpolnodulmetaG_2_FD_177996 | JGI IMG/M metagenome (GOLD analysis project Ga0228711, IMG submission 177996) | Root nodule microbial communities from Medicago polymorpha collected in Santa Monica, California, United States - brown nodules | ecosystem: Host-associated > Plants > Roots > Nodule... | reverse complement strand
TTATATTTTCTAAAATATAAATTTTAACAAATAGCTTTTTATTTCATAAAATGGTCGTTAATTTATAATTTTATAGAGCAAGAGTACCGGTACACCTCAATTTGTGAGGTGTACCGTAGAAGTTTCCTTTCTAGGGAGACATTATTGCAGTCATTATGTTTTTAGAGAGGTAAATACAATTGATCAAATTATTTCATAAGTATGAATTCTTCTTCGCATTTGTATTCTGGTGAATTTATTAGCACTAAACTACTTGACTTGACCTGACCAAATGATGTTAAGATAAGACAAACTTAAACTTTTTTGTGTTCATTTTGTTATGACATTGATATCAACTACTAATATTATTGCCTCCTTTTTTTCCCCCAACTCTCGATACATCATAAAAAACAGCCTATAATATTTAAACACAAATAAGAGATATTTTTAAAGGAGCAAGTTTTTAAGTTTTCTTAATTTTTTTTGTAAAAACAAAACGATTACCCAGTTATAGGTGGAGGAATTTATCTAACAAGGTGCTTATCATAAAGCACTTTTTCAAGATTGTGATTTAAGTAAATATCACATTAAAAGGGCTTTTGCTAATGGATGTAAATAAACACTCACAGTCACATGTCGTAGCCAATATTACTTACATTTTGGATAAAAATGATATTTGTGTTTACATCAAATATAATAATATCATTTGTGCAGTTTTGCCATGAATCAGGGAAAATGATTTACAATAAAAAAAAAAAAACTCAAAAAATTCTCTAAATATGTTGACCGACAACTTAGAGATGATATCTTGCAACATACCATGTTCATGCAGATTGATAGTTTGGGAAAGTATATGGGGGAGAATATTGCTCTTGTTAGAACAACGAAAGAGAAGTTTCAACATAATTGGCTAGATACAAAATTGATTGACTGTGTGGAAGCACCGGTGTTTGAGTTTCACTAGTAGACTTGCTCTAAGAAGTATAGCGGTCACCCTGTCGTCGGAGATGTAGGTACAATTGGTCAAACTTCATGATCAATTAAAGGTTCTTATGCGTGTTTATTTTCTCTTTTCCTTAGAGTTGGATTTATTTTCTAATAGATCGAAGATATAGTAAGGTCTAAGCAATAACCTCAACCTTAGTTAATGTAATTGAAGCTTTAAAATACTTAAGTTCAGTTTAGACTAACTTTTAGGTTAATATGGATTGACTTTTATTTTATATCTCCACCATCAAAGAAGGAATAATATAAATATAAAAAGAAAAACAAACTATAAAGACTAATCTTCACCAATTGCGCTAAGGAATGATTGTCAATCGTATTTATATTCATAAGGCAATCATTCCTTGCGCTATGAAGAAGTTTCCTTTTTTGTAGTTGTACATTGTTTTACGGTGAACATTTGTATGTAAAGACTCACTAAACTATTCTATATGGGACTTCTTAACTTTTGAAATATAAATCTTTACACTTAGAGAAGTCACTTTTTACCCTAAAAATCCATAATCAACCACAAATATACAAAAAAATGCAACTAATTATATATTTGTGCTTGTGATTGATGATGAATCTATTAATTACTTTAAAACTTATAATAATTAGTAAAAAAAATGTTTCTGTTCAAGCTTTGGGTGTCGAAATGCTATCCGCTTCACAATCCTACTCATAATTCTTATATATCAGTTTGATTAACATCCAAAATGATTATTTCGGATTCTAATATAGAACTATAGGTACAAGATACAATAAATCATGCTAATTAACTAACTAGAGGCATGCATATCAAATCCACAACTCACTGAAACCACCACAAAATTTCTTAGCTACCTACTTTACTTGTGTTCAAGGAAAGTAAGAAATGAGTATATTCAATATATAGCTGTATAGAAGCATCGTTTATAACTTTAATTTTGGTATTTTTACTTTCATAAATCATAATTCAATTACTTCATTTTTTTTTCAAATTTTTACCAGTACCCATGTGTCAGGGTTGTGGCCGGTCGATGTTTGTACTTCATAAATTGATATGGATTAGTTCATCAATATGGTTCATTCATATATTTAAAATGTAAAATAATAATTTGTACTTCCTTCAAAAAAAAAAAATTTGTACTCAATCGTGAAAATTCAACAAACTAATAATAATGAGTAAATATGGCTGTGTAGCAACAAGCATTGAGTAGCAGAAATCAAGGTAGAGCATAAAGACTCTTAATTAAAGAGTGAAAGAGAGATAATTGCTTCTTTCATCATATCATATCATCCCAAACCATTCTTCAACTGCTTCACAAACCTTTCTTTTCCTTGCCATTAAATGAACGCTTGAAAGTTTTTAATTTGATTTTTTTGAAGGTATTATTGAAGTTTGTTTTGTGCTTTGATATGTGTGAAGGATGAGTGAGTGGACCTTTGAACTAGTTTAGTTTTTAAAGTTGAACAAAGTCATGCTAATTAATTAGTTTTATTCTTCTTTTTTAGGAATAGTTTTATCCCTTTGTTTGTTTATAATCTATGGTGTGTGTCTCTCTCTCTATATATATATATAATCATTTGGTAGTTTCTTAGACTACTTGGTTGGTGCAAGCTTGTTTGATAAAAGGAATACATAGATTTCTGGTATGTCAATAGTGCAGTTCTGAATTGGTCATTGCCACTTCTTTCAATCTTTTTATGTGATACAAAACTAATTTTGTGTGATCTATAATCTTTTTAGCTATAAATTTTTCTTTTGATTTATGTCATGTTTGCATAAACAACTTAAGATCATGTCATAGTCACTTTCCAACCTAAAATAAATTCAAATTGTTTTAATATAAGCAATAAGTAAGCGCTTCATAAGTAGATACAATTGATCAAACTTTTGTAATCAATCATGAATTTTTCTGTTTGTTTATTATATATCTATTTTCCTTAGAGTTGAACATGTTTTCTACCGATTGAATATATGGTAAGGTCTAAGCAATGACCTCAACCCTGTTTAACATAATTGAAGTTCTTCATGAACTTCAGTTGAGTTTGGACCAACTTTTAGGTCAATATGGTTTCGTTATATTTTCCTTAGAGTTGGACAAGTTTTCTAGCCGATCGAATATACAGTAAGGTGCCTCAACCTTGTTTAACAAAACTTATAGCCATTTTTTAAAATTAAGAAAGTTTATATAGGGTTAAATAAGTTTTTCGTCCTTATAAATATTGTGAATTTTGATTTTAGTCTCTAAAAACTTAAACTGAATGTTTTCATCCTCACAAAAAAATTTATTCTGTTTTTGGTACCTAATGAATATAATTTTGACATGTTTTTGAATTTTTTGAACACAATAAGAATATACAAAGGTTGAACATAATAAACGAACATAATATAGATACAATTTGAACATAAAAGAGTTATAATCTTGATATTTACATGAACAAAAATTGGGCTTTAAGGACAAAAAACAAAATAAACTTTTTTATGAGGATGAAAACATTCAGTTTAATTTTCTAGGGACGAAAATCAAAATTCATTATATTTATAGGGACGAAAAACTTATTTAACCCAAGTTTATACAGTGTAATTGCAAGTATTTAAAAAAAAAAAATAACAAACTATAAAGAATTAACTGCACTCAATAAAGCTTAGAATGACTGCATTGCATATTAAATAAATATAATGCAATCCTTCCTTGCTCCTACTAGTAAAGTTACTTATTTACATATGTACACAATTCAAAGTTACACATTTATATATAAAGACTCAAAGATTCTCTAAACTATTATATGTGGGACTACTTAACTTTTGAAATACAAGAAAAAGTGAAAAACACTAGAAAACATAACAATTTCTTTCAAAGTTCAAAAGACAGAGAGAAACTGAAAAATTAATTTTCTAGACTAAACATCATGCCAACAATACAAATCTTCACACTTATTATCAATTAGAGAAGTCACTTTTCACCCCTAAACAATCCATAATCAACCACAAACTCACAAAAAAGGTAACTTATTATATATTTGTGCTCGTCAATGATGAAGGATAAGAAATGTGATTACTCCAATGTCCCACCATAGGCATCTTGCCAAGTTCAACCTACTTAGTGAAGAAGCATGTTTCTGCTCAAGCCTTGGTTTTGTGTCAAAATGTTACTTAGATGGAGAATGTAAAGAGTATCCAACAATATAGAACAATAGGTACAGGATACAATACATCATGCTCATCAACTAACTAGAGGAATGTATATCAAATCCACAACTCACTGAATCCACCACAGAAACGCACAAAATTTCTTAGCTAGCTACTTGAGTTCAAGGAAAGTAAGAAATGACACGGTGACTTTGAAATTGATAATAAAAGACTTAATATGCTATTACCGTGAACGAAAAAGTTAAATATCATTTCTCAATGCCAATCATAACATAACATTCAGAACAAAATGAACCCAAGCCATTCACGCCTATGAAGAATCGACACAGACATATAGTTGGTGGACACGACACGTCGACTATAGGAACATCATATATTCAGTAGAGGGACATCATGTCATATAACTTTAATTTTGGCATTTTTACTTTCACAATTCATAAGGTAGTAAAACAGCGCACGTATGATTTAAATTGAAAATTCTCTATAGCATTCAACTACTTCATTTTTTACAAATTTTTACCAGTGTCTATGTTTCATAGATTGAAATGGACAAGTTCTTCTATATGATTCATTCATATTTTTAAAATGCGAAAACATAATTCATGCTCAATGGAGAAAATTCAACAAACTAATTATAATGAGCAAAAACGATAGCGGCCTTAGAATTGAGAAAATCACTAAAACAAAAACCATCATTGAGAAACTGCAATGACATAGTAAAAAATATATATAAGAAGAAAAACATAAATCAAGGTAGAGCATAAAGAGTGAGAGAGATCAAGATCGATACCTGAAGAAAGAATCGCTTTTGGACTCCCCGAGCTCCTCCTAGTGTCTGCAGCTTCTTTCATCATATCATCCCAAACCCTGCTTCCTTCTTCAACGACTACAGAAACCTTTCTCTTCCTTGCAATTATCTGATCACTTTTAAGTTCTTAGTGTGATTTTTTTAAGGTATTATTGAAGTTTGGTTTTGTGCTTTATGTATGAGGGGAGAGTGAGTGAAACTTTAAACTGGTTGAGTTTTTAAGCTGAATAAGTCTTACATTGATTTTGTAATTGGTGCAAGATTGTTTGACTTGGATAAAGGGTATTACATAGATTTCTGGTGTGTGATTTTAGATGTGATAAAATAACATCATCATATTCTCTTGTCATTAGTGTTGTAATCCTGAAATAGTCATTGTCATTCTTTCAAACTTGTTATGTGATACAAAACTAACTATGTGTGATTGATGACAATGGCGGAAACAGTAGTGGAGAGGAAGTGACGGAGCACCGCCGTGATCGAAACAGATTTTGCATTGGCGGTGGGCGAGATAATTACTGGGTACTAGTGAGCCAATTTTCCCACGTACCACAACGATAGGGATCTATTGACTGTGACCGCACAAGGAGGTCGGCCTAGGATTCGATTCAACCATCACAAAGTTGTTATTTTGAGATCATCATCGTTGTTGTTGTTTATGGAGGTTTCCTTGAAAGTAAGAGAGATTGAGGAAAGTGGCGAGAGAAAGTCATTCGCACTACAAAGCATTACATAGATAAATGCTAATAAATTAGTTATATTTCACGTCATTCAAACCCAAGATCTCCTACTTCAAATTCATTTGGTGCTCTTTATCTCGCCAACCAAGCTACTAAAAGAGAAGGCTATGCATTTCCTATGTTTCAATTCCATAATCACTAACGGATAAATTCCCAATAAAAAATTTCACAACACATTGCCAAGAACAGTGAAATAAACCTGACATGAAAATCAAACTAACATTGCCTTGCATGGTTAGTGGTTACAACGAGATTCATAAATATGAACTAAAACTTGAGAGCTATGAAGTAGTGAAAATCTGTGACTATCAGATCTTTCTGATTATTTTATTGGCATTGAGCTAAATCATCATATGCACTTGCCATCTTATCATAAAATTCAGACATGTTATGCTCTTTTTCGTTTCTTTTGAGCATAGAGTTCCACAAATCAGGGACTTTCATCGCTAAACAACTACACCAAATAATAACAGCAATCCAAAAATGATGACAGTATCAACAAAAAACAAGAAACTGAAAGGAACCATAACTGCAAAGTCAATCAAGTCTAACAAATTATTAACCTATAAATTATTAGAACACCAAGTTATTGTTTGATCTACCGCCTTTAGAACACCACAATACTCTTATTTTTGGGGTTAATGCTCTCAATGGTGAATTGATCATTCGATATCCTCCGTCTTTGTCTTTTGTTGTGAGAACGGAGTGGAAGATAAGCAATGAAACCCGCGATGGCTACTGAATAACCTCCTCTGACTTTATCAATAATAAAGCCTTTTACCTTTGTATTTGTTCGCCAAATCTTGTGCAGTTTCATCCAAGCTCGGTCTTGCCTAAATCTCCGTGGGAGAAGAAGAAGTGGTTCATCAGCCACTACATCTGTGGATCCTGCCAAATCATTAAACCTGGCGGCTGCTCGTTCTTTGATCAGTGGTTCACCGGCCACTAGATCAATGAATAATCTCTCCAAATTCTTCTTTCTGATATGTGTTTCACCAGCTGCTCGATCCAAGAATCCCACCTTATTCTCAAACCTCGTGGCTGGGTTGATAGGCACTCTTGTAAGCTCATCTCGCATACAATTTTTGGGGGTCCCAGGTCCTGCATCCACCAAGAACGTTTCTTTCCCTAAGCGCAAAACTTCAGATTGCAAGGCCTTTCCACTACATAGGAATGAACTTGAATTACATCTAGGAAACAATCGACTCAAATAGATGCTCATCTTAAACTTCTTTTTCCTTTGCTTCCTGTTCTATTGATCAAAAGCACCCAGCAGCGTCACAGAATGGACCTAATCAATGTAATAATACTATCAATTAAAAAAGGAATAATATGATGAAATGAATAAAAATAGGCCAGGGGCAGTCACCCTTCTTTTATATATGAGATCAGTTTCTTAAAAAAAAAAAATAAGAAAGCCATAAAATGAAGAACAAGAATACACACATAACCTAAAACGCATTGCCAGAGAAAGTAGGAAATGTGGTCAGCACACACATCATATACTGACGGAGAAACAAACAAACAAACATGAAATTTTAAAATCTTAACTCTATGGAGTGGACTAAATCCAAAATTCCGTCCAAAAAACTAACGGGGGGCAATGTGTCATGACTGCAGGCATGTCCTTGAGAGCCATGGATCTAGTGGCTCTTCAATTTTCCTAAGCATACCAATTACCAACATTCACTTCAAAACTACTGATTACTTTTATCTCAATCACCCCCACCAGCTCTAAGGAATCAGTAAAAAAAACCATGTTTCTGTTCAAGCGTTTGGTTAAGATCCTTATACCAGTTTTCACAATCCTACAATTATCACTTTTCACAATCCTTATACCAGTTTGATTAAGATCCTGAATATTTCGGATTCTTAGAACTATAGGTACACGATACAATACATCATGCATACCAACTAACTAGAGGCATGCATATCAAATTCACAACTCAATGAATCCACCACAGAAATGCACAAATTTCTTGGCTAGCTACTTGAGTTCAAGGAAAGTGCAGAATGAACAACCAATCTGCAAAATCAAAACCATGAACCTTGGCCTTATCACCCAGTATAAGAAATAACAATGACACAGACTTTGAAATCAATACTAAAAGACTTGATAGGCTACTGCCATGAAGATAAAATATGATGCAACATAGACCCATTAATGAAATTACTACTGAACGTAGTTCATAAAATCATTTCTCAATGCCAATCATAACATAACATTCAGAACAAAATGGACCCAATTCATTCACACCTACGAAGCATTGACACATACACGGGCACTAGACGCGACACACGACACTGACATGTGTACACCGGTAATAATTTAAGGAATGACAAAACTGACTGTAATCGCCTATCGGTGTTGTGTCGGACACTGACACATCTACATGGTAATAATTTAAGAAAATGATAAAACTGAATGTAATCACCTATCAGTGTCGTGTCGGACACTGACATGTGCCAAACACACCTTCGAAATCAATACTTAAAAGCTTAATAGGCTATTACCACGAAGAGAAAATACTGTACAATAGAGACCTATGAAGCACCGACACAATAGAGACCTATGAAGCACCGACCCAGTAAGAAATGGAACAGCGACTTTGAAATCAATACTTAAAAGCTTAATAGGCTATTACCACGAAGAGAAAATACTGTACAATAGAGACATATGAAGCACCGACACAAACAAGGATGCCGAACACCACACTGACACCTCAACACCAATAATAATTTTTAAAAATGGCAAAATTGAATGTAATCACGTGTGTCAGTGTCATGTTGGTGTCAGTATTGTGTCCACATCAGGTCCTTTTGTAAATCATTGTCAATGTGGACGGATGTGTCAGTGTTCGTGTCAGATTCAATACAGGGACATCATATCATACAACTTCAATTTTGGTATTTTACATTTATAATTCATAAGGTAGTAAAAAAAAAAAAGCACAAATATGATTTAAATCGAAATGGAGAAACTTTTCATCAATATGACTCATTCATTGCGAAAATTCAAGAAACTAATAATAATGAACGAATAGGATTGTGTAACAACAAGCATTGAATTGAGTAGCAGAAATGAAATAGTAAAACAAAATCGTAGAAGAAGCAGAAATCGTAGATCTTAAAGAATGAAAGTGAAATCAAGATCAATACCTGGAGAGAGAGAGAGAGAGAGAGAGAGAATCGCCGTCGTTCGCCGGAGTGAGACGGAAATCGCCGTACCAGAGAGAGAGAGAGAGTGCACGCTGTGAATGAAAATGAAGGTGAAATAGGGTTATGTCTGAAAATGGAATTATCAAATTTTTTTCAGGGCAAAACTGTCCAATACATCTTTTACGGATTCTTAAACATGAGTCTTGAGGGTTCCAGATGAGTCAAGTTGAGTCGAGCTCGGATAAAAATTGAGTTTAAAATCAATGTGAGTAAAATGAACTTTTTTTTACCCAAGTTTTGTTCATTTAAAGTTTACAGGCCACTTGGTTTGTTTAATAGCTTCGGTTTATTTATTTGAATCACATATTCAAAATTTATTTTTTTTTATAAAAAAATCAAAAAAGAAATTTTATCTTTAATAATTTAATTTATTTTTTAAAAAAGCCAAGATTGGGAATAAAAAACTAACATCACTTAGAGCACCACTATAGAAATATAAAATAAAGCTCCAAATCATTCTTGTGATAAAAACGTGAAAACTTATTTGGTCCTAAAAGTTGGAAAAAAATATGTATGATACTTTGATCATAAAAAATCTCAATGATGATAAAATCGTGAAAACGTATATCTTTTTTTTTTTCTTCAAAAAGTTTATCAATGAAAACGTAATATGTTAAGTGAGTCATCTTTTAAATTATGAATATTTTTTAAGTTTATCATATTTTAAAGATGATTCATAATAACATTTTAAATTTTGACAAAATAATCTACTTTGAAAGTGTTAGGATGAAGTTTCATTAGATTTTGATTGCAATACCTGGATTGGAATTTATATCAATTGACTCTCCTGTTCTGTCTATAAAATATTTACACAATATCACATTGCTATTAACTACCAAATATCAAAGAGTTAAGAGTTGTGATATGCAAATGTCATTTTAATCTAGAGATAAAATATGTGATGTTTATCTCAAGGTTGGTCCATATGAGCCAATGAATATACAATATCCTTTTCCAGGGGAGGGTAATAATCGTGTAAGATTTCAAATTTTTTGGTTTCATGCTCATGCACACAATCATATTGAAGTATTCACCTAAGAATGATGTTATGAAACAAAACTTTGCCTCTATATGTACTCCTACTATATCTTCTCATTACAACAAATGTTATCAATCACTTTTCTATAGACAAATGTTAGTAAATAAAATGTTACATTTTCGAGGGTTCAAACCCTAGACCTCTTACATGAAATTCCTTCGGCATAAATTCCTTCAAACCCATAAACCCTAGCTTCCATTCCATACTCGTTAAAGCATAGATTATTAACCAAACAATTTACAAGAACACATTGCCAAGAACAATCAAATAAATCTTACAAGAAATCAAACTGAAGGCACATTGATTTGAATTTTTTTCAACCAGCCTCATAATATGAATTAAACTTGAGTACTATGAAGAAGTGGAGATCTTTGACTATCAAATCTTTCTGAATATTGGACTGGCATTAGAGCTGGATCATTATATGCATTTTCCAACTTATCATAAAATTCAGACATATTATGCTCGTTTTCGTCTGTTCTGTCCTTCCTAATCAAACACTGCATAAGGTAACGTATTCATTAAATAACCTAATTAACAAACAAGATAGTACTATTCGTGTTTTGTGTGGTCCGAAATATAAACAAATTTAACTACTTTCATTTTGTTTACAGTTTGAATAATACAATTACTCTTTTTTATTATGCTAAGAATACTAATTGCATTTAACTAAAATTCTTAATTAGCATGAAGTCAAGTAATTTTGCTTATGGTCGAGACCAGAGGAAGTAAGCAGTAACAAGAGCTATTATGAGAATGTAATTCATCATTAGTCATGAACAACTAATTAAGGTACCTCAGCTGGAAAATGCTTGAATATAGGTCGGAACCGTTTCTGGCAATACTCGTTGAATAGAAGTGTGAGAATTGGAAGAGGAAGAGTCAATGCTGATGCTAGAGGAAGTTTCTTCAAACCAAAAATCCCAATGGCTATTACATGCATCAGTACCAATGAAAATATCGTGGAGTTATGCACTGTAGGCCAAAACTCCCCTCCAGTCTCAAACTTAGGCACATAAACTTTCAAAAACTGTCACCAAAAATAGATAATTAAGATACAATATAATTTTGAGGTGTATAAACAAATAAACGCAAACCTGACTCTAAAGAAAACAGAAAAATAAATGCACGCAAGAACACAACAATCGATCATAAAGTTTGGTTAATTATGTCTACGTCTCCGACAGTAGGGTGGTTGTTGTAGTTTTCTGTTATGTAACGCTTAGGATTACATAGTACAAAGCTGTGTTTAAATATGACAGCTCAGACTACAAGTTCACGGTTGAACTGTACCACGAGGACTTTGTCCCTCGCACCCCTAATCCTCCTACTCATAATCGAACATACGAATGGGATAAGTCCAATGGGAAGATGCTGCTTATCAGCGAGTATGAGCCATACTCAACAGTCCTACCATTTTTCATCATGTAATGCATATTAACAATAGAAAAAGGAATTCAACTTGAGGTGAAAAGGATAAACAAAGAACAATTTGCGAACCTGGTTGCGGAAAATGATGTATCCCAAACAAAAGTAAATCAAGAGAAATGGAAGTATGAGTGGAGCAAGAAAGAAGTATGTCACACCAAGAAGACCGAAGAGACGAATCCTGGGAATTTCGCTGTGGTAAGGAATTGACGGAGGCTCAAAATCGTCATCGCCGTTTCTACAGAAATTTCTACTTATAAAATTGGAAATAAGAGTAGATAAGCGAAAGAGTTCTGATGCTATTGTGGTCCATCCAGATGTCACAACATATGCAATGAAGAATGATGCCTGCAACAAATACATAAAATACATTAAAAAAAGGATTTAAAATACATGCACGGTCAGCGTAAATCAGTTTTAAGTGGAGGGTGTATCGTTGGAAAGATTAAACTAGAAGGATACAAGATATCCTAAAAAAAAAGCTTAAATAAACGCACTAAAAATAATAGTTTTTCATTTTGATGTTGGATTTCAACAATGCAAGTTGAGTCGGTGCACCATTTAAGCGAAGGGTATAACTCTCCTAATGCCTATTTTTTCTATTCACAAGACTCAAGTCCGAAAACCTGAAGGAACCATGTTTCTCGCGAAGTGGATATAAACTATATAGATTTGCATCTCCTATACAAAGTGGATGCTTTCAACCTTCAAACTCACAAATTAAGCATAAAATACTTCACCCGTTACAAAAATCCTCCCAAATCCTATACAATTGATAGATAAATTTATAGGCGTATAAAAACCGGAATATGAAATAAAGCTAAGAAACAAAACCAATAATAGCTCATCTATTTTTACAAAATATTGGAGAACTTTGTGAAACACAAACTTCATTCTCACCTGTGAGGGTACAGCTTCGGCTAATACTCTGGGAATGTTTTTCGGCTCAAGAAAGATGTTCACTCGATAAAGAGCTGACCCTGATAGTACATTTGCAAAGAAAATGTTCCATATGGTAAACAGTAGCACTTTAGTACATGCACTTTTTTGTATCTGACTCCATGAAATGTATCCTTGCAAAGATGAAAGCATAATCATAGTAGGTGGAACATATGATAGAAACAACTGAAGAATCAAACTTGGAAGGTATCCTGTTATAACTTGGCTAACAACTGACCTGCAAACAAGGACGGAAATCATGAATTGCTATCATGACTAACACAGATGAAAGGTTATGGTAAGATTTACCACTTACAGTCTCAGTACGCCTTTCAAAAACGGGAACAACGTTTCCAACTGTTCAAGATGAGTAAGACCTTGTACTATTGCAACCGGGATTAAAAACAGAACTGTAAGAGTAGTATATGCAACGAAAACCACCAGCTTGCTGATCCATCTTTTAAGGAATGAAACGGTAAAGAAAGGCCAATAAACATCATGAGGTTCAGGAGCTTCCTCGGTAATCCATTCTGTTGGATTTACACCTTCTTGAATGTGTAAAGCAATTGCGGCACCAAATCGTGTTTTAAATGAAACGAATGCAGCAGGAACTTCCTATAAGTATAAATTCAGCACACAACAAGTGGTTGAATTAGACATCATCGTAACAACCTCCATATAAAAAAAAATACATCTATTGTAGGAAAAGGTACCTACGTACACAACTTTTCAAAAGCCAAATCTAGTAACCAATGTATAATTTCAGGACATCGTGTTTAGATTAGCGTATTTGAGTTAGTCGACTGGCATAAGGACTTGTGAAACTGTTTGGAAGAGCTTGTGAAAACAGCTTACGACATGTCCATAAGTTATTTTCAGCTTATTTCCATAACCTCTCAGGGATAGCTTATGAAAACAACTTATAGCTTATATAAAAACAATTTGACTTTATTTTATCTTTTGTTATAGAAATATCTTATACATAAGCACTTATACTATAAGGGATTAATTGAGTTGTTTATCCAAATAGGGAAAACTAGCATTGTTCTAAACAAATTCAATTGTCATCACACCAGCTATATAATTTGAGTATTGTAGGTTACCTTTGATGCCAACGAGGACTGTTCCATTCTAACATTATCTTCTATATTCCCAAGTCTCCTTTCATAGTGATCTACAGTATCAACTTTAGGCCCAAAAAGTCCACAACAACCTTCTCGCGTCTGCCTTTTAGGAGCTTCATTTTTTTGTTTAAGATTGGTAAGCTTTTTGTACAATTTATCTGCATCAGTCTTCAAAGAATAAACTTCAATAGTAAAAATTATGACAAGTAATATTAGAGATAAAAAAAAAATTGAATTTAGGTAAAGTATAAATTTCTCAGCTGTTCATATTCATGATGATACAAAGCAAAATAAAACAACTGTCAAGGAAAAAGACTTGTAGATTGGAGCTGCAGAAAACTGCTTACAATAAGATTGTGAAGTTTGCTGCTTCGACGAACGACTGAATGTGAAAGATACGTAGAAGGGTGATACTCCGAGAAAAAACGCTCGACAGCATCGGTACATGTGCTTCCAGGTGGAATAGGAATTCCACGGACCAACACGGTAAAGTGATGAGGTTGTGGCTCGGATGAATAAAAGCAAGCTATTCGTTTCGACGAAATGTATCGATACTCCTACAAAAGAAGATTAAAATTAAAGAAAAAAAATTCAACTTCTAACTTTACCAAAAAGAGGAAAAACATGACAGTGTTTACAAGTCAAACTTGAACAGTAAAACTTACATAATAAAGAAGATAGCAAACAACTCCGGTGAAAACATATGCAGCAGAAAAATGGATCCATAACCTTGATAAAGGCCAAATCTAGGTATCAGAATTTTCATGTTATAACTTCAACGATCCCAACTATTATACGAATATATTTTTAAATATGAAATCAGTTCATAAATTTCAGAAAAATAAACATTAAGAATTTGAAATCAAAATTGTATCTACATGTCAATATTTCCGATATGCAAGTATTGTACTTCATCATGAATGAATAATACCAAAAAATTAACACTAAAAATAATATTCACCTGTTTGAACCGTTGTTAACATTAGAAATACTGAACGAGTCCAAAGACTTGTGTTGAAAATCGGAGTCGTCAGTGAGCTGACTCCCCATATAATTAATTGGAATAAGAACAATACCGATAATTGCACCAAAAGTAAATACTTTCAAGCTGTAAGATCCCACAAAAACAAGGAAAGGGGTCAGCTAAATCAAATAAGAGTCTTTCAAGCAAAATACAAAAGGTCACAGAAAATAGAAAGACAGACACATGTTTTATGGTAACGTGGATAGAAATTATCATGAACAAATAACTGTCTCATCGATCGGATACGCACCGACACTTTACATGAAGTAGAGTTTAGTGTCCGACACAACACTGACACGTGTAATTACATTCAATCACTTCTATTTTATTAAATTTTATCAGCGACGTGTCTGGTTTTCATGTTTGTGTTGGCGCTTCATAGATCAGATACAAGTTTAAGTATCACTTTAAGAAGTTGGTGGCTACATTCTACATATGTTCAAATCCAGTTCAAGTTAGACATTAAATTAAGCAGTAAAACCTAGATGCCAATGAAGTTAGAAAAAATGAAAAAATGATTAAATTGAGTATATAATCAATAAGTATAATATAAAAAGTCCTCTTCTGATGCAGAAATCGTCTGTGCAAGTTAATGTATATGTAAAAATATATAAATTTTGGTCTAACACTGGTCCTTGATACACATAATGCAGGAACATCCATCAAAATGAGTAATATACAAACAAACATGGTGTATAATTGAGGATGGAGTTAATAAAAAATTTCACATTACCTAAAGACAAACATGCGCATGAAAACAAAGGCATCTAATCCTGAATTCGATAAAAACTCGTCTTCTGTCGGCTCCCATGCCTTTCTCACCCAACCAGCAGTAGGTAACAGGCGTTCCAAGTTAAATTGACCACCCTCTTTAACCTTTCCTTCAGCAACGAAGCGTGGTACATATACATTGATATTACCAGGCTGTTTTCTCAATATAGAGTATAGTGTAAAAAATAGAAGACAGAGACCAAGATTAATTGCAACGGAAGTTAAAAGAGCAGAAAGAATCATTTTGAAAATCTAGATCGAAACCACCAGATCGACTCTTTCCTCCCGATCATACAAATGCAGGCTTGAAGTCGAATATAATGAATTCTTTAGTTGCTGAACCTGCATAAATAATTATATATCATTAGTATTTGACCTGGAATAAAATCAATATAAAGATCCTTGTATTTAAGATATATAATACGCAAATTTTTAGCAATTTTATTATCCAGCCACTAACCAACAGTTATAGTGTAAAGTCTTCACTTTAGTATTTGGTAATAGGTGAATTCATGAGTATATATTGGTGTCTTTTGTTAGAATAGAAAAGTCAGCTCTAAAGAGAACAGATAAAACACACAAGAACACAAAATGATTGATCACAGAGTTTGGCCAATTTTGCCTATTCTCTCTATGCTCGAGGGTCTACTCACTTATCAATGAATATGAGCCATACTCAACATCTTTCTTATAACAACTTTACATGTTCCACTACTCCTCAAATCTTAATGATGGAGAAGTTGTAATCTAGGTTGTTGTCTTCATTCATTTTTCTTCAGGAACAGGCCAATCATGCTTTTTGCCTTTGTTTATGAAGCACGGATCCAGACACAGACACTAGACACTGACATGCCGACACCGATAATAATTTGGGAAAATCACATAATTCAATGTAATTATTTGTGTCGGTGTCATGTCGGACACCGACGTGTGTCCGACACTAGGACACGCCTAACCCGAGGAGCGTCCATGCTTCATAGGTTTATGTGGTTATAAATTTCAGTTATTGCTACTCATCTTTCAAACACAAAAGCTGCCTAAGATATAGTCTTTCCTTACAACCTAGAAAGGGAGAAAAGGGGGATTTCAAACAATCACAGTGAATCACTCATTGAGAGGGGACTTATACATGTGATTTGGGTACTACTTTCCACCACTTTCGCTTTGAGAAAATCTCACATATTTTCGGAATTGTACTTCCAGACATATGTCTGGAAGTAAACAGTACAAAATCAGTGATTGTGTAGACATGTACACCTAAACTCATTAATTAGAGATCTGCAGTTATTTTTGTTAGATGTTAAAATGAAGTTCTAACTACAAAATTATGCTCTATATGGAAAACCAGCTTAATTAAGCACTTGCCTTATAAGTGCTAATGTATAAGCTATTTCTATAACAAAAGATAAAATCAAATTGTTTTCATATAAGATATAAGCTGTTTTCATAAGCTAGAGAGCTTATGAAAGTTAGCAGAAAACAGCTCATTGACATGTCATAAGCTGTTTCTATAGCCTCTCCCAAACAGCCTCACAAGTCACAAGTGCTTATGCCGGTAGATAAGTTCAAACAAGTCAATCCAAACATATCCTTAGTAGGCTAAATTTATAGCTGACAAACCTCAGAAATGTTCAAATGGGGTCCTACTCTGTATGAGACAAAAAAGCATAAATCGAATACATAACATACCCTAACTCCCTTCAACAGGTTAATTCAAATTCCATTGAAGTCACTTCAGGAATTATATAAAAAAAATTGACTTTGAAAATTTAGAATATCATTCATTACATTACACTGCATCAGTTCTAAATAAAGCAATCATATTCCCATATATTATATATACAAACTCAAAAATTGAAATGAAAATTCAGTCACCACCCTTGTTCATAATAATAATAATAATAATAATAATATGATATTTCATATCAAGAACAAATTAAACAATATTAGTATATAGTTATAGACAAGGTAGAATTTAAAATGAGAACTTGCCTGATTATGAAGAAGTAAAAGTGAATGTAGTGAAGTGGTAAAGACAAGACAAAACAGAAACAGAAGACAAGGGACGAGGAGGATTGAGTTGAAGTTGAAGTTGAACAAACAAACAACGTGTCTTGTTTGGTGGCAATGATGAATTGAAAAGCAACCCCCACGTGGTGCCTTTCCTTTTTTAGTCGGTAATATTCTTATTTTATTTTTCCTATCTATTTTTCAATTTTATTATCTAGTTTGACCCATGAAAGAAATTTAATGCTTCCATGTGGATAATCACAATGATTCTTTTCCCATTTTTGTAAGGGCAAAATTAATAATTAGATAAAGGTTTAAATGTATTTTTAGTCCTCTAACTTAAACTTGCGATTTTGGTTCCACAACAAAAAAATAATAATAATTTTGGTTTCAAACTTTGCAAAACGTTGCAAAATCGTTGATAGGACGTCATATGTCTAAAAACAAGACCTTAAAAAAAAGATGAGAGGCCAAAAGTGCATATTTTTAAACATAGAGGACCAAAATTCCTATTTTTTTTCAGTTAGTTTACAAAGTTATGGGTAAAACATTGCTATTTTTTTATTATTAGGGGCCAAAATCTCAAGTTTTTAGAAGTTAGGGACCAAGAAGTGCATTTAAGCAATATATAAATATGAAAAAACCAAAATGTGCAAAGAATCTTGCCAAAACACCAACAAGAAGGGGGGACAAAGAGATGTCGAACACAGACTCAATAAGAACATAAACAAACAAAAAACAAAAAACCGCTACAAAAAAACACAAAAGAAACTAAAAAGACCACACTCCACCACTAAAGCAACCATATAAACTCCCTGAACTTCAAGCCATCTCCTTAAACAGAAGACGACCCTATCCTAACATACCAAAACGAGGAACGACACGAGAAGAGCAGTCAAGGACCAGACACCAAACCGCACAAACCCTACAGGGTCAAAGCAACAACACCACAAAACTCTATTGGATCCAACAATGGTAGGTTGGGCCTTCAACTCATAAAAGAAGTAAGGCTACCAAGGTTTTTTTTTACCAAAGAACCACTCCCACGAAGAAAGCTTAACCATATCCACCAAATGTTCGACAGAAAAACATCCCTAGAAAATATTAGATCATTGCAAAGCTTCAAATAGTGCACAAAATAGCATGTCAAACAAGATTCAACACTAACCTCACCCTCTTACTAAGACCCAACCCTGAGAAATATAAGAAAAAACTATCACCTACCAAAAAATCTCATACCACACAGAAAGAGATATATCACACCACAGAAGCAGGTGGAACACTAATTCCACTGGATCATCATAGAAACTGCACATAAAAACCCCCAGAGGTGACCACCCTATGCCAAAGTAGATTATTTTGAATAAGTTGTTAAGAGAACACATGCATCTTTGAAAGGGCCCCTACACTTCAACACCTTTGACAACGTCTCCACAACCTCAACCGGTAAAGCCTCATCCACCTCTACACTCTTGGCAAGAATTCCGTACATAAACTTAACTAAGAATAACCCCATCGACTCATAGTTCGTCAACAATTTTTTATGGTTTGCAGCACATCGACATTTTTATGATCAATATGTCAATAATGCTTATAAATATGTATTTATTTCGGATCTAAAATACAAAAGTCTTCATTATCTTATCGATCACGTGCTTATATTTTCTATTTGTATGTTTGTTCAACTTAGGTGTAATTTTATTATGTTATATTTTATGTTCATATGTCAAAAACTTATCAAAAATTCAAAAAAGTCATGACATCCTTCTCCTAGTCATACTCCACGATTCCACTCACTAAACTTCAAAATTGTTTTACTTCACAAAAAGACTAAAAAAAGAGTTCAAAAGTAATTAATTAATAATAAAAAATCGAGTTTTACTCTCCATTTAGTTTCGTCGTTCACTGTTTCAACCCACATTGTCGTTTTGATAACTCATACAAACAAAACGCACCATTCTCCGGTCAAATTTCCCGCCGTTTCTTCAACCTCTGCCGTCACCTCCGATCCTCCGACCACCGCATGTACGATCTCTCTGTCTCTCACTTCCCCATTTTTTACATCGTTATCGTTATCATTTCTCAACTTTTATGCTTCAATTTTACAATGATCCAATTAGGGTTTCGGTTTCTGATTCTAGATCGCTACGTTCCAATTTATAATTTTTTTTTTGTTGATTTTGAATTGAACAGAAGGAGTAGAAAAATTGTGAAGAATGAGTAACGTGTTTGAAGGATACGAACGTCAGTACTGTGAGCTTTCTGCTAATTTGTCGAAAAAGTGCACTGCAGCTACAGCTCTTAATGGAGGTACTTTGTTTTGATTTTTCAATGGGTTTTATTCTGTGATTGATGCTTATTGGTTTCTGATTATGATTATGATGATTTTTTGTGTTTGATTGTGTAATTTTATTCAATTTGTTATAAGTATAGAATATGCAAATTCTAAAACGAGTGATTGAACTCAAGTGGTTAATGAGCTCCACTGAACTATGAATTGTTTTGGAAAACCGAGTTTAAACAATGGATGTAACGATCATCCGCTAGACTTTACTTTCCTTCTGACCGAACTTTGGATTACTATTGTCCCATTTCTTAGAAACGGAGAGTTAAGACCTATGAAGTCCGGATAATAGTATAGGTACAATACAAATACGCGAATTTTTTTAAATTGAGTATAGAATAGGGAAATTCTACAACTAGTGACTGGGCTCAAGTGGTTAATGAGTTCCACTTACGAATCGTTCATGAAAACTGAGTTTGAATCCTGGATGAAACAATCATTAGCTAGACTTTACTTCTCTCTTGACTGAACTCTGGATTACCAGTGTCGCATTCTCTAGAAACCGGAGGGTTAAGACCCAAAAAACAGAATAGGGAAATTCTTTTATAAGGGTTCATAGGGTTGCTCATGGATACGTTATTCATATAAAAAATCCATATCCATATCTATATCAAAACCGCTTGTTTTGGTTGGATTTTAAAACCAATCCATCTCTTTCTTTGTAACCACTTGTTCACCGCAGAACCCTCTGTATAGTATATTGTAGATTAGATGTTTGCTTGAGTTTTCGTTTTTAAAAATTGAATTATCAATTAGACCTTTCTTTGACATGCTTTAGGTAATTGGATAATGGCATATATCATGAATTAGGACCCGTTCAGTTGTTGGCATGTATCTCCTTCCGAAAAAGTATTGATGTGTAGCTCCTGGTTATCAAAATTACATCCAACAAATTTTCGTCGTGTTATTTCCAAATTTCTCTAGCTCCTATTATTTTTATTTGGTCAAGATTAGAGACATGATTGAAAGGGGGTAGCAAGATCGTAAAACATAAGATCGCAACCAAGATCAAAGATCTTACCCAATTAATTTTGTAGAATCAAAAGGGGGTAACGAGATCGTAAAACTTAAAATTGCAGCCAAGATAGAGGGATCTTACCAAAAAATAATAATACCAGTATATATATACATAGTAATACTAGAACAGTGGTATTTTTCGAGGTAAAGAGTGGATGTGGTTAGAAAGAATGGGGTATTTTTGGAGAAAAACACTGCGTGGTTAGAAAAAGGTTCATTTGTTTTAAAAAAATAATAATTTTGAAGTGTCATTTACATGTGTTTTGGAACAAACGCCCAAGCCCATTACATTAAATCGGGATTCTATACGCGATCTGGATCGATGATGCTCAGTGAAATCGTAAATTCAACGTTTTTGGGATTTAAATCAGGATTTTGATAGCTATCAAGCAACAACAATCAAACTTTTATCCTCTGGCCTAATACCCCTTGATTTTCCTAATATCTCTATGACTACTGTCATAACCCATTAGTAATATCATTCAACCTGTTAGCACGTTGTCAGTGTTTTGTCAGATTTCCCGAAACCCTCCAACTTTCTTTGTTCTCCACCCTTCATAACCAATTGCCGATGTTGGGTGATTAGTCTCTCTTCTGTCATGACTTTTCAGTATGTGAAACTTTTATCAAATTTTTCTATTAGAAAGTATGTGCCTATCTAAAAAAAAGTATGAATTTGGGAGAGGTGATGTCTTATAGTCTTGGACCAATTCATTCTAATAGACACCCAGACTCTTAATTTTAGGACTATAAGACATCACCTCTCCCAAATTTATCTAATTTCTCTTGGTTCTTAGTCCTTACTATTGTGTCAGACCTTAGAATCTCTATGCCATGTTTGTTTCTTCAAGTTGTAAGATTATTTAATTGGAAGTTGAAACTGTAGCTCCCCCCTTCCCCCAAAAATCATTCCCCGCACAATCATGGTTGATGCCCTTGTTTTTGTTCTGTTTGGTCAATTGATTGGTGGAAGCATTATAATGTTTCATCATAATCCGAGTTCTAGTACTCATTTTACATGATAAGGGTGACTCACTAAAAATCCCTGTTTAACATATTAATGAAAGAATGTCTTAATTTTTGCAGCATTAGCTATAGGAACAATCAAATCTTATGATTCTTTCTTAGAATTATGTATTTAATTATAATTTTGTTGTTTTCTGTTTGGTCTGCAGAGCAAAAGAAGCAAAAAGTTTCGGAAGTAAAAGCTGGAATTGATGAAGCAGAGGCTTTGGTACTTTATTTTTCTTCCTTTTTGAAAGATGGCCTTGTTTTTTCTGCAGACTAGGATTTCAATATAGTCGTTTTAATGAATTTGTAGATTCGAAAAATGGACCTTGAGGCAAGAAGTTTGCAGCCAAATATCAAGGGTGTACTTCTTGCTAAGTTGCGGGAGTATAAATCAGATCTAAACAACCTTAAAAGTGAAGTTAAGAAAATTGTATCTGGAAACTTGAATCCTTCTGCACGGGATGAGTTGTTGGAATCAGGCATGGCAGATACTATGACGGTATGATTCATTTCTTATGCTCTTGTACATGATTTATTTTACTTTGAAAATACTATGAGGAAAAAATATGATGATCCCCTTTGTGATTGCATCAGGCATCAGCTGATCAGAGAACAAGATTAATGACATCAACTGAGAGGTTGAACAAGACTGGTGAACGAGTTAAAGATAGCAGGAGAACAATGTTGGAAACCGAAGAGCTAGGTGTTTCTATTCTCCAAGATTTGCATTCACAGCGACAATCTCTATTGCATGCTCATAACACGGTAATCTTTTCTATTTCTTGTTCATGATTATGAGTTTCTGGTTCTTCTAGAACATGTTTGATTTGCTCTATAGTAATTTCTATGTGCATAATTATGCTGGAAATTTCTTGGGAACTTCATCGTTCTAATTTTTTATGTTTACATGCCAACTTTCTAGTAGCAGTTTTTGGTTCTATTTCTTATATCTCTCAATTTCCGACATCTGGGTTTCCTTTATTATTATAGTTGGAAAATAAAAATCATTCTTGTGGCTTCACTTAACAACTTAAGCTTTTGGATTTGTTAATTCCTAACATGGTTTATGAAAGTTTGGTTCTTGTTGCTTACATTCTTCTAAATAAATAAAAATGTTGAATTTCAGCTCAAGTAAAGGTGGGCTGATATGTCGTCCATGTTTCCAAAAGGTTTTTTTGGTTGGTTCTTAATAACTTACTTACTTTTTGTATAATTGGATCATGACAAATATCAGCTCAGCGTTGTTTTAAAACATTGAACAACATTAACTGTTTTTTCTCCGAATTGTAGTGGTGAAAGTTTCTCTTTGATTTACTGATGGTTATATGCCCACATGCAGCTTCATGGCGTGGATGATAACATAGGCAAGAGCAAGAAAATTATGACAAACATGTCTAGAAGGATGAACAAGAACAAGTGGATCATTGGCTGCATTGTGCTCGTCCTGGTTGTTGCTATCATTGCAATCCTATACTTCAAACTTGTTAAATAGTCAAAAGGCCTACTTGTCCTCGTATGGGTTCATAAATATCACAAGATACAATGATTTTTTGGTTTTTCTTTTTTCTTATTCTGATTTATGAGTGGGCAGAAAAAGATGTTGCATTGTGCTGTGCTGCAAGTTAACTTGACGATGTTGGCTTCTTTGAAGGGACACCAGTGGCATGTGTCTTATGTCGGGTTTGCAATGTATGAAATTTATATTCTTTTTGACCGGTGTTGCAAGATTTTAATTACAAAACCAGATTCGTCGTGTTTATGCTGTTTGAGTTCAAACGATATTTGTATGTTAATTTATACGAGTAATTAATGTTGTTACAGTGTTGAATGTAAATAACCTGCATTCTATTTCTATGGTGTCTAATCCGTCCAAGTACTAATGTTTGAATTTGCAAGGAATGCTGATAGATCTTTAATCTGGTCCTCTAGAGCAAGGAGTCTGTACTCTGTAGGGCTCATCTCTAAAGGAACTGTTGGGAACATGGATATTCCAACCAAGGAGTTGTGAATCTAAGAATCTTGCTTTGCTCTATATAAAATTAAATTTGGTTATGTTGACAGGGCGTTGAAAATTAATGGAGGGTTAAATATAAATATATAATCTTTATAAATTAATTAGTAAAAATAAAATGACTAACAACAGTTGGATCTAACAATATTTAGTGTTCGACATACCTTGAATATGATTATGATTACCTAAAGGAAGGAACCTATGTGAAATTAAAAAACCGTTAGTAAAATGTGATTTGTTTTGTTTCTACTAAAATATTATTTCATTATTATGATATTGAGCATATAAAAATCTAATTTTACCACCAGTCCTTAAAATGTATACTTTTAATCTTGGATCTATAATTATACTACTTGAATTGTCTATTATTTCAAAAAAAATGAAGCTGATCCTTATTCACTCATCCTTGAATTCTACTTCTATTTGATCTATTTCACTTAATAGAAGAGTTGTATGGTAATGGAATATTTCTTTCATCTTACTCGTTCTGTCGTATATTAAGTGGCGATGGAATTTATCATTTTATATTCATCAGCTATTTTAACCATTAATTTTACTAAAAGTTACACATTTAATATGTTAACTTATCTGTTATCTAGCATGCAGCAGCGTTAAAACTCTTAGGGAGAGCTTGCCGCCCAATTGGGTCTCACATTGTTCGAATGATTAGTCTTCACAGTTGCACGCGGAGGATACCCAGTTTACACAAAATACTTATCCATTATCTACTATAAATTCACACTCTATCAACTAACTTAACAATCATCCACTATTTTTAATAGATCAGAGCCATTATGATATGTGAGACACAAGTAAGAAGAGCTATGTCAACAAGAAAATGAATTCTTCTTTACATGGATCCTTATAAATTAATCATACCACCGGTGAAAGTTGGGTCGGTTGATAAAGAGTTGACTCACTCGCAAGATTGTAGGTTCAACTCTCACTATTAATGTGAGGATCTCTTTAGTGGTGATTTGTACGAACCTCTGTATACGTTCTTTTAACCAAGATGCTTGTCCCGACTCTCTTAAGCTCCGGAAGTCCAACTCACCGCAAAAAAAAAA
>Ga0228711_1003406_pt1 | contig 24654 bp, 21 predicted proteins | sample MedpolnodulmetaG_2_FD_177996 | JGI IMG/M metagenome (GOLD analysis project Ga0228711, IMG submission 177996) | Root nodule microbial communities from Medicago polymorpha collected in Santa Monica, California, United States - brown nodules | ecosystem: Host-associated > Plants > Roots > Nodule... | reverse complement strand
TTTGGTCAGGTAGCCTAGTGGCTAGAATTCACCTTATAAGGTGAATAAGTGGGGCGTCCGGGGTTCGAACCCCGATCCCTACATATAATAATGCATTGTCCTACCAATTGAGCTATGCTCACGGGACAAAAATTATTAGCTTTATTAAGGGAAACTAAAAAATGATTAGCTTTTCTTAAGGTAACCTAAATAAGATGATTACCTTGTATTACTTAATAAAATAGTTGTTTTTTATTATAAATTTTAATTAAATTGAATCAAATTTTAACAAATGAAAATTTTAATTTTAAATATAATCTAGACATGTGTATAGAAACTTGAGGGGAAAAGCGTGTGGGTGCGTAATATTATAAAATAACGGCTAAAATATGCATTTGGTCATTCCAAGTGTACCAAGTTTTGATTTTGGTCTTAAAAAAAATCCCTTGTAATATCTATAATCTATACTATATATAAAGAAAATAGGTTTTTTGGACTGGTTTTTTCTCCTTCCAAAATTACTCTTAACTTACAAATAACAAATAGATAAAAGTAAATTTAAATATTAAATCCAAATGTAACAAACACGATAGTAATATATATTGATGTTAAAAAGAGAGTGTCGTTGGCCCTCCTCTTATATATTTGACCATTTTACACAAATGAAAAGTATATCAAAGATGCAAGAGAAAGGGGGGTTGTGATTTCGTATATTTTACGTCCATGTCCCCGTAAGTTTCTATACACATGTCTAGATTTAAAATTTAAAATTAGTAGTATTTAATTAAAATTAAAAATTATAATAAAAATCAATTATTATTTTTTAATAAATAAAAATCAATTATATGATTATTAAGTAATAATAGCTAATATTGTCAACAACAAAAAAAGAGTAATGGAGTAAAATTCTAATCACTAGTGTCCCCAAAAATCTAGCGTTTCTAATTCAATTCCTTCTTATCCAAACCAAACACAAACACATAATGCCATGTTCTCTCAATCCAAACCACACCACACCACACATGCATGACTCATACTCTCTTCAATTTTTACCATTCTTTTCAAAATTCCCTCGTGCGCCCAATATTTCCTTTGTTCCTTCTCTATCAATGAATAACTACCTATGTACCAGAATTAACAAAAACGAAATTCCATTTTTAACTTTACTACGATAACCGTTTACTGAATGCATAAAATCCTAAATTTTGGAATACTATCAATGGATGAAATTTGCATTAGATATGTACGTGCATTCTTCTTCAATTGTGACCGCTTAACTTAATGTGTACGTACATGTGTCACCATTGCTTAAATAAATTATCACCATAAAGGAAAAAAATGTAAAACTCTTTCAACAAGGTCACACAAGTATTCAACTAATAACAAATTATGCCTATACACATCACCGTTGTTACGAGGTTATGATCATCATCTGCATTTAATGAACATTTTTTTAAGGTAATATTATTTAATGAACATTTCAATTTGATAAGAGATACCTATATCTATCAATGTGTCTATTTCGAGTTATTATAACTAAAATAGAAAGAATATTAAATAGTTGTTATGTTACTATCATGCTGTGTTAGCTTTGCTTTGCAAGGCATCATTACTATTTTATTACTTTGTTTTTTGTTTTTCCAAATATTATTTAATGTTTATCTGAAAGATGGATTATTTTTTTGAGTATTTAACTAAGAGGTGTGTTGTGTGATGGAACAGTCGTACCAGCAACAATAATGAAGTGTTTCACAATGTGCTTAGTCTCTTTCTTGCTTCTATTTGGCTTCTGGTTTCAGAGGTATGTCAATAACCATAGATTCTTCTTTTAAGTTACTGGATTTTGAGTTTTACTTGCTTGTTCTTTTAACCTACATTTTTTGGACAGCGTCAAAATAAGCTTGAATGATAATTCTATAGTATACTATAATGGTTAATTGAAGAGTTGGATCCAAAACCTAATATGTTCTTTTTTTGCTTTTGTATTCACATTGTCATAATTTGCCACTGAATATTGTTAAATGAGACTAATTAACATCTGGTTCATTATTCTGATGGATTTGTGCACATAAAATTCATTTTGGACCAAGGTCCTTGGAGTCAAATCCAGTAATTATCTCAAAATAAATTTCAACATTATGTTTACGGCTACAAATGTTATTTTGACTTACTATTGAAGAAGCTTCAGTTTAGAACTATATATGTGTGGATTGATTTTTATACATTGTAAGCATTAAGTAAATTTTGTCATTATTATATTAGCCGTAATTTATATTTGAATGTGTGATTTCAGTGTGTTATCAAGAAATTTATCTGAGAGTAACATACAGCAAGCTGGCTTGCCACCAAGAGGTTGGAATTCCTATGATGCATTTTCCTGGATAATTTCTGAACAAGAATTCTTACAGAATGCTGAAATTGTTTCTCAGCGTCTCCGTGTGCATGGATATGAGGTATAAATACTGAAAGGAAATATAGTTTATAGATGTTTTTACTTAACTGCATTATAGTAAATTGGTTACAGATATAGATTATTGAATTCTTTGTTTCAACCTTTGTAGTATGTTGTCGTCGATTACCTCTGGTATAGGAAGAATGTCCCGGGTGCTAATATGAATTCTCTTGGATTCGACGTGATTGATCAATGGGGAAGGATGGTTCCTGATCCAGTAAGGTGGCCTTCTTCCAATGGTGGAAATGGATTCAGTAAAGTAGCTAAGAAAGTGCATAGCTTAGGTTTAAAGTTTGGAATTCATATTATGGCAGGGATTAGCACACAAGCTGTGAATGCAAACACCCCTATCCTAGATACAACAACGGTATTATTTTGATTTTATGCTATAACTTTATCTTCTATTTATTTATGTATTATAAATTCACAAGTATGTCAGTAGATAAACTCAAATAAGCGACTTTAAAATAAGCAAATTCAGAGAGACAATCTAAAACAAAAGTTCTTATTGACCTTTTCTTGCGATTTACTAGGGTGCTGCTTATCAAGAATTCGGTCGAGTATGGTATGCAAGAGACATAGCAATCCAACAAAGGCGTTGTTCATGGATGTCTAATGGTTTCATGAGTGTAAATACAAGGTTAGGAGCAGGGAGAGCTTTTTTGAGATCTCTTCATGAGCAGTATGCTGCTTGGGGTGTTGATCTCGGTACTTGCACTACTAACTTACTGTCTTAACATTTTTATCATATCATTGACAACAATCATAATGATTTTAAATCTACAAAGTTTTGATTGATTATACATTCACGTATTAATTTGGAATTGCATTATCATGTACAAGAATAAATAGACAGTTCTGCCTATGCTTTGCAGTAGTTTTGAAAGATTTTATGACTTTCTTGCAGTGAAACATGACTGTGTGTTTGGCGAGAACTTTGATTTAAATGAGATAACCTATGTATCTGAGGTATTCTTCAGTTTCAACTATCTTACTTTCATCACTACTACTTGTTCTTGTAAAAACACTCGATCTCAATGCTTTCGCTATGATTTGCAAACTTATCATACGACATATCATGCCAGGTTCTCAGCAAGATTAATCGCCCCGTTGTGTATTCTTTATCTCCTGGAACCAGCGTGACACCAGCCATGGCCAAGCATGTCAATGGACTCGTCAACATGTATCGCATAACAGGAGATGACTGGGATACATGGCAGGATGTAGCGGCTCATTTTGATATATCAAGGTGATTAAATTTTGTATACTAAGATATTTTTATCAAGTCTTCGAAATATGTTGCAATCATGCTACTTCTCTGTATATGTTCTTCTATTTTACCATCAATTCACCATATTCCATAACTTCAGTTCATTAAATTCTGAATCAGGGACTTAGCTGCAGCTAATATGATAGGAGCAAAAGGTTTAAAAGGAAGTTCCTGGCCTGACATGGACATGCTACCATTTGGATGGTTAACTGACCCAGGTGATGAGACTCGGCTGCTAGACCGTGACGCGTTCTCTCTTCATTAAAAGACTTACTGAAATAAGGATTTTTGAACTTTTTTTTAATTTATAGGTTCAAATGAAGGTCCACACAGGTATAGTAAGTTGAATCTAGAAGAGAAAAGGACACAGGTATATTGATAAATAGCATAACTGAGTTACTCTCATATCTTTTCATGCGATGATGTGTTTGCAATGCATGCATTATGATAGACTCTTGAGTGAATTCATTATTATATCACAGATGACTCTGTGGGCTTTTGCAAAATCTCCCCTTATGTATGGAGGCGATGTGCGGAGGATCGATCCTGCCACATATGAAATTATCACGAATCCAACCCTACTAGAGATTAATCATTTCAGCTCCAATAATATAGAGGCATGTGAGCCATCAAACTTTTTTTGGATAAATTGTTGGCATGTGAGGAATAAACTTATCACGAATCATAACATTTTTTTACTGCAATGACAGTTTCCATATGTCACGAGCTCGAAGAACTTGAAGAATGAATATCAGCAACGTATAGGGAAAATGAGCTCCATGAAAGGAGAGAAACAGATACATTCATTACGCCTCACTGGCTGCGCAGAATCAAAAGCAATTGGTTGGACTACTGGAAATCAAAGTCTTAACCAAGATCTTGAAAGAATCTGTTGGAACGGGAGTGCAGAAAACTTGCATCAGAACCCTCTCTGCGTACACAAGAGAGAACTTCCATTGAGATTGTAATCACGCTTTATCTTTCTCTGCTCTGTTTATATAATAACTTAGTTGACTATTTTTGTTGTTAACAACGTAAATTATTTAATTTATGTTGTTACAGAGATGGAGAGAGTATGTATCATGAGGACTATCGCGGGAAACATCATTTGGTTGCAACCAACCAAATGAGAGTTTGCTTAGATGGTTCTACAAAACGAAAAGATACTTCCAAAGATTTGAAGAGAGCCACATTTTCTCCTTGCAGATTGGACTCAAACCAGGTATATTGTAGTCCACATTTCATGTACAAGTGCCACGTGTAGCTCTTAATCTTTAGGTTGAAAATCCTGTATATGATCCTTATTTTCAGGATAATCAAACTTATCTACACGTATACTGACAGTGTCAAACTTTCATTCACATGTATATCGAGTAAATATGCATTTTAGTTCTTGAAATTTTGAAGGTAGGTCAATTATAGTCCCTCATGTGAAATAGCAATTTAGTCATTTATATTGAAAAAATCTATCAGCATAGTCATTTTCTCAAATTTTGCACCACAATTTTAAAGGTTATATACTTGTTTATCCCTAGCTAGGCAACAAAACAGGCCTTGGCCAATTCATTATTTTTATCCCTAGCTAGACAAAATATTACTTAGTCAATTTGTATTATTGAGATTTGCGGGTTCAACTGGAAAGATGATCAATTTTGTCTTTAACAGATTTGGGAGCTACACTCCAATGGGACCATGGTAAATAGTTACTCAGGACTTTGTGCAACAGTAAAGTATATAGAAGGTGAATTTCAGTACATACATGTCCCTCATTTTAGAAGTGACTTGTTCTTTGAGTTGTATAATCTTCCTTATTTTTATTACTCATAATGCAAATTGGACATTTGTGCAGCAAATGTAGTTTCGGGTGGGATTCGCTCTTGGATTGCAACGGGGAGAAATGGAGAAGTGTATTTGGCTTTCTTCAATCTAAATGAACAGAAGACACCAGTATACGCAAAGACATCAGATTTGGCTAAGGTTTTACCTGGCAGACGAATCAATTTCTGTCAAGGTAAAGAAGTGTGGAGTGGAAAGAACGTTGCAACAACGCAAGGGACGATATTCATGGATTTGGAAGTTCATGGATGTGCACTATTTGTTCTACATTGCAAGTAGTTTGGCCTCAAATGATTCATATATTTTGAACCTCATTGTTGAGCTTTGTTTGAGATGTTTGATGTGGTGAGGTGCGTAAGTGTTGCATCCCACCATGCTGTATACGAGTTACGTAGGTAACAAGTTGTGTTTTTTCCAACGTATGTGATGGGTAGGAACTTTTGTAATCGGAAGAACACGTTTCATTCTTGTTTCAAAGTGTTGTAGCTTTAAAGAGATAGAAGTAGCAAGTAATATTGGCTGGCATATATGCCTTTGGTTCATCTTTAATGCTTATTGACCATAGTCTCGACGTGTATATAATGACTTTGAATGACTAGATAGACAAAGAGACTGAACAAAGTACCGAAACTAAAAAAGGGTATGATGCCAATCACAGATGAGGAACTAATGGTTCTGGGTTTACTTTATGTTTTAATGCTGAGTTTTATGAAACTCAACATTATAAATTTTCTCTTTAAGATAGAAAATTCAAAAAGATTGTCTAATGTTCGTATTCTACATATATTTTAAGAACCCGTAATCACGAACTCAAAATAGAGTTTTCATTTCAAACTCCTATTTAGAAATGGGATTACATTATAAATTTTTAATGTTATTATAACAAAAAAAATACAAAAATGAAAAAAAATATTGAGTTATGAAACTAGTAAATCTACCTGGAGTCAAAACATAAGCTAGGGGTCTTCGCAGTGCGGTTTGGTTCGGTTTTGAGGCTAAAAGTCATCTGAACCGTAAGATAAAAAACCATGCGGTTTGGTTTGATTCGGTTAACTTTTAAAATAAAATCCGAACCAAACCAAACCAATGCGGTTTGGGTTGGATCGGTTGGTGCGGTTTTTTCGAGAGAGTACAATTTTTTGTTTTCAACATTAAAATCGAGTTAAAAAGGTAAAATACAACATATTTCCAACAATGTTTCGACAATGTTTTTAATTTCATTTCACATGACACTTTCATTTCCTTCGAACAACATAAACCAAATTAAAAATGCGGACAAAAAGTAATCCTATTATGAAAGAAATGTAAAATACTAATATTTAATCATTCTCGAAAAGTTCAATGAGCACATAAATACATTTTTAAAAGAAAAAGCAAAGAAGAAACTTAACAATAGAAAAAATATGTCGTTTTATAAAAGTTTCCATTGAGTTTCTATGAGTATTGGTCTAGGTGACATAGATTTAATTAGAGTTTTTGTTATGTTGCGATTTGGTTTAGTTTGGTTCGGTTGGTGAAATGAAAACCGTAAACCAAACCAAACCATGCGGTTGAGTAAAAAAATGATCCGAATACATCCAAACCAAATGCGGTTTTTTGCGGTTTGGGTTGGTTCGGTTTGCGGTTTTTCTATTGGATTGGTTCGATTTTGAACACCCCTAAAATAAGCGGTTTTCACATATATCAAGATTTTCCTTTTGTGTTTTTTGTGATTTCGTCGTCTAAGTGCGGCGTTGTGTTGTTCGTCGTCTTGTGCCACGTTTAATTTCACATCTTGTCACGGTGTTTGTTTAGTTCCTATTGAAAGATTGTCATCAGTCAATTACAAATTCAATCAATGATTTGGGCGTCAATGATTTTATCATATTTTTTGTAAGCATTTTGTTGTTGTATGCTATTAACTTGGGTGCTGTGAGTTTGTTCGCAGATTCACCTTTTACGTTTTTAACTATGTTTGTATCTGATGTACTCAATCAATTTGAATGAATGGATATCGTTTTGTTTTTGTCAAAAATATCATATCTTACATGTATATTAATGTTAAGTTTAGTATATAAAAGAAATGTTTTAAAAATGAAATTGTTCAGGATGGACTTCGGCCCAATATATTGTGGTCAAATAGCCCATAATCCACACCAAGTCCGAGGAAACATGGAATTTTTTTGTGTGTCATCACATACAAACGCAGCTCCGATGAACACCCTTATATAAAGATTATTGAATGTCATTTTAAAGACATAATCATTCACCACTTTATCGAACTCTACTAGAGAGGGGAGTGTATATTTTAACATAAGAAGGGAGATGAGTGTAATTTACTCTAAAATATACTTTTCAAGGGAGGGGAATGTATATTTTAACATAAGAGGAGAGAGGAGTGTAATTCAATCATCTTTGAGGGGAGGGGAGTGTAATTTACTCTAAAATCAATTGTGAAATCCCATCTCATTTCACAAAAAGAAACTTAAAAACAAAATAAAAACAAAAAGGGGATAGTAGTGCTCATAAACAAATGGGGGATAATTTTGCGGTTTGTTTTAAAATCCATGGAGAAGATTTCAGAACAAAATGCACAAAGAAGATGAAAGGGCATGAATGAAAAAGGAAAAGAAGTGTGTGTGCATGTTTAGCAAAAATTAGATCACAGCCGTTGATTTTGAATTATGGCTAATATTTGACCCTCTCATCTCTCATAATAGTTAGTCCTTTCACTTGATATGCCCTCTTTTTTGGTGGTGGTCGATGTTCGAACTTCGAGCCTTACATATATTATGCATTGTCCATACCAGCTGAGCTAAACTCACAAGGACACTTGATATGCCCTCTATATATATATAGAGAGAGAGAGACATATATTAATGAAAATAATATCACCTGTAAAAAGAAGAAAAATTATCAGATTCCATTCCATTACCCATGCTAAGAAGATATTTAGTAATTCTTTCAACAAGAAAAAAAATCAACAAAAGTGAGGAATGTAGAAGATAAAGAACACATTTTAACACAGACAAAACACTCTCATAGCAACCATTCTTTCTCTCTTCTCTCCTTCTCAAACCCTAGTTATCACCCTTTCTTTTTCTTCTTATTCTTCTTGTCAGAGGGGTGATTTAGGGTCAATTTTGACCCAGAAATCACCCCTCCGAGTTGTTTTTCCTTATATCCTAATTGAATAAGTGATTTCACATATTTTCTGTTTTCTTTCGTTTGTTTTTGTGATTTCGCCGTCTCTGAACGACTCTGTTTGTTTCAATTTCCCATCTTTGTGCGGTGTGTTTTTGATTTCCCGTCTTAGTACGGTGTTGATTTGATTCAGGTTGAAAGATTAGCTTTGAGCAAGTGCTGATCCGATCAATGACAATGACTTTGGCGTCGTCAACGTTGCAGATCCAGAGACATGAATATTCCGGAGACTTTAATATAGTCATATTTGTGGGCATAGGTACTTTGTCGTTTTATGCTATTAACATGGATGTTGTGAGTTTGTTCACAAATTCATCCTTTTTGTTTTTAGCGAATTTGGATTTGTATTGTATCGATGTACTCCATCAACTTGAATGAATGAATATCATTTATTTTTGTCAACAAAAAAAAACACAAACAACGACAACAAAAAATTCATAAAAGAAAAAAAAAAAGAACATTTAAAAGAAAGAGAGACATGAAAGTTAGATTATTATCCGTATAGATAATTGGTGTCTTTCAAAACACTATGAGTATTTTAAGGTGGGAAAACTTAGTGCAAGTATACACTCTCCAAGCTATAGTATAAAAAGATATCGATCCCACAAGGACTAGGGAGTTATAACTTCCTTTAGCTTTTCAGTCTAAAACTTGTTTGCAGGGAAATAAAATAAATCACTTTTCACAACAGTAAATATAAAAAGTTAAAGGTTGGGACAACAGTTAAAAAGGTTTAGAAATTCTCAAGATGGAAATTGTGGTTTAAACTAGGTTCAGTTGTAACAAAGTTTTACTACGGTTTACAGAGTTATAACTTTCTACGACTTCTTGGAAACCTGATGATCTTAGGAAGTGTTACCTCAACCATCGTGTTAAAGCCGCAATGACACACCGTTAGGGATATGATTACGCAAAACTTAATATGCAACATTGCTAGGTTAGGTGCTCAATTTTTCCACACGAAGTGTACTCTCACTGAGCCCTTTGGCCTACAACAAGAGTCTTATCTAGATCTTGGTGCTCAACGAGCTCCTCCAAGATCTAGTTAAGATTCAAGCAGTCTCTCTTGATCCTTTCACCTTTCGATGCTTAAGGAAAAATTCATATCTAACAAACATGTTCCACGCCCATATCGGCTAAGGATTAGGGAGCTATAGCATTAGAAGTAAAGTGATCAATTCTCACTTCTAAAGATTTTTAGTTAAATCAGTTTGTTAGAAAGAAGCTCCACAATATAGCTTTATATATCGCAAGTGAAGAATGTCATTACCTCACCATGTCTAACCCACCGGAAGAGGTTTAGCTCGTGGTGAGCTGAACCTCATAGACGGAGATGAAAATAAACATAAATGAAAACATCGAAAACTAAATTGATAGATTAAATAGAGCTAGCACATGATTACCATTCTTGAAGGAAAGTGGTGAGCTAAAATCTTCACCAAGTAATCTAACTCTAAACCTCTAGAATCTAGCAATCATGCTAATCTATGGAGAAGGTGAGATGGAATGAGAACTTTAAAGCTGCTAACCCGAGATGAAACCTGGCTTCTCCAATTATATTACAAATTTTTGAACACTTTGGTCATTTTACATATGAGTTGTCCTTATATATCCTACCATATTCCTCTATAATTCCTAGATTCCAATCATTGGAGTCATCTCATATTCTTCCTCATTAAGCAATGGTCAAACGTTGTTCCCTGGGTTCGTACTAGTTGTGCGACTCGACTAGCAATACAGGGCACTGCAGCTTTTGGAATCTTCAGCGAAGCAATCTTCATCCACGATGCAGCTTCCCGTGTCTTCAAAGTTATTCCTTTTTCTACATCATCAAGTATCCACGATGCATTACTATCTCAAAATGATTAATTAACACTAAAAACAACTTAAACTATAGAATCCTAAATAGGCACTGATTAGATGTCTTAGGCAATACAATCACTTAATTTATTGTCCATTATGGGAGCTAAGTGCAACGTGATAACCAACTATTTTATCGGTTATCATCCACACACATCACAATACATCACTTCTAATATGCATCTTGTCTTTCTTATAGCATCTTTGCTGAATTTTCCTCTGTGCTGCTTTGACTGCACACATCTTTACAAATCTCATCAGGTATCTAAGTTTTGGTAAACCAGTCACCAACTTCTGTCACTACATATGATTCAGTTCCTTGAAATTCAAATGATTGTGCCTATAGTGCCATAATCATTCATCTCTACTTGTCGTAGTCAATAGGCACTTGTGCTCTATAACATCAATCTCTATCTTGAATGTTTTGTTCTATGGCATAAGTGACTTCATTACCAAGTTACCTTTTGCATCTATTACTTTTAACATTCCATCTTCCATATTCACTTTGTAATTCTTCTCAGGCAATTTCCCAAAGCTAAGAAGATTACATTTCATACCAAAAATGTATAGAATATCAGAGATCGAAGAGTGCTCACCATCCTTTCTTTTGATGGATACATTACTTATCCTTTTAGCATTCATAGTATTGCATCTGCAAATTTGACATTGTTCTTATGGGTGTGCTTAATACTTGTGAACCAGCCCATTCAGTCATATGAGATGAGCAGCCGGTATCAAGATACCATTTATCACCACAATTAAAAACTTCTTTTTGTAGTTAACATCAACATGAAAAAATCATCATCGTCTTCTTGTCTTGCAATTTTTGCCTTAAATTCACCTTGTGAATCTCTACCATTTGAATTATGATAGTTTCCTCTTCCTTTATTGCTTGCCCACTTTCCCTTTACTTTCTTATCTTTATTGTTGAATTGTGCTTGCAGAGCAACTTTACTCTTTGATTTCTTAAAAACTCTTTCATTCATATGTTGTTCATGAACTTTCAAAGAACCCTGCAATTCTCCCTTTCTAATTGTAAGAAGATCTTTTGACTCCACTATAGCAATCACTTGGGCCCGTTTGTTTTAGATTTTAAAAAAATGAATTTTCCTTTGTATTTTTGAAAATGGATTTTTTTTTAAAAAAATTTACTCAAAAATAGTAAAAGTTATTTCAAATTCATTTGATATAAGTTAAAAAAGAGGTTTTGACATTCACTAACTTAAATATTCATTGTTCGAGATTTTACATAGCAAAAATCACATATATTTTTCAAAATGAAATTTTTCAAAAATGGTTTTTATGAAAAGCTATTTGAAATTGAAGAAGAAGAGTGTTCAAAAAGTTAGATTAATCAAACTCATTACCTACGGTTCCTCAAAGTAATCATATTTTAGTGGTCTTTCGAACCCTAAAATATCATTCCTCTCTTAAATTTTAATTGGGAAAGAAATATTTTAATTGATTATGGGTTTTTTTTCTTCTGGATTTTCGTTTATGAATATGACGAAGGTGGGGAAGAAGATGAAGAAAGGGAGAAATAAACAGGTGTTGTGGACTCACCATAAGATAAAATACACTTGCGTAATTCAATGGTCATCCTTTTAAAAAAAACAGATCAAACGGTTTAAATTAAAAAATTTAATAAGGTCTATGATGGACCACTCTTAAGGTTGGTCTACCATAGATATTTGGGGTTAAACTTAACGGTTAGGAATTTATTTGACAAATGGAGGAAAAAGTGAGGGACCAAAACTTGAGTTTTATTAATTATTGGATCATAATGAAAACTTGAAATTATTTAGAGGATCAATGGATCAAATAAGCCTTTAAATTAGTAGTATTTAATTAAAATTAAAAATTATAATAAAAATCAATTATTTGATTATTAACTAATAAAAGTAATAAAAGCTAATATTGAAAAGAAAAAAAGTAATAGTAAGTTAATTTTTCTGGGTTAAATATGTTTTTGGTCCCTATAAATATGTCAATTTTTCTTTTTATTCACTCTAAAAGATTTCTCCAACTTTTAGTCATCCAAAAGTTTTCCATTTTCACTTTTGGTTCTTCTTGTAAAGTAAACTTATATTTCATAGTTTTGAATAAAATTTTGTAGAAAAGTTTATAATATTATAATAATCTCGCACAGAAAAAATTAAAAATTTTAACAAAACAAGAATTAAATAAGAATTTTTATATTTTGGTGGTTAAAAATTCATATTTAATTTAAGTTTTGTTAAAAAATTCTGATTTTTTTGGAAATATTTTTACAATATCCTGCACAATTTTATTAAAAACAATAGAAAAATTAATTTAAAAATAGGGAAAAAATAATGATCCAAAATTTTATTATTACTAAAATTGAAAGAAATTTTTCGAAGAACTAAAACAAAAGGTTAATTTATTGGGAACTTCTACGTACACCTCATAAATTGAGGTCTACCGGTACTCTTGCTTCATAAATTGATCATTTTATGAAGTAAATAGTTATTTGTCAATGTTTACATTTTAGAAAACATCATTTCATAAGAAAAAATATCATTTCATTGTTTATAAGAATCATATTAAATTTTTAACATTTTCTCATAAAAATAATCAACGTTATGAGTAAAAAAAATTCAAAAAAATTAAATTTTATTTCATCAACGCTTTTGGTAAATAAGATTTAATTTTTATAATTATCAATGATAGAAAATACTTAATTTTCTTCAAAAAAAATAACTCATTTAATTATTAAATTAAAGATTTGGTGTACCGATACACTCAAAGATACACTCAAATATTTGAGTGTACCATCGAATTTGCCTAATTTATTTACATAGAACAAACCCTTTTTTTTTTTCAAGGCGATAAAAGCTGATCATTTTCTCTCAAACCCACACCACACATGCATGACTAATACATTCTTCAAATTTTACTATTCAAAATTCCCTCGTGCGCCCAATCTTTTTTTAGTACCGGAATAACAACTAGATACGTGGCATTCCATTTTAACTAGATACGTGCATTATTTTTCAATTGTGACCGCTTAATGTAACGTGTACATGTGCCACCATGGCTTAAATGATCACGACAAAGAAAAAAATTGGAACTCTTTCAACAAGGCCACACAAGTATTCAACTAATAACAATACCGATAAACATCGCCATTATGAAGTTATGATCCTTGAACTTTAATACTTGTGTCTATCTTGAGTCACCGTATCAAATCTGTGGATATGAAACACAAATACGGATACGGATACTGGATATGACACTGACACATCAACATCTTTAAAAATTCAACAAAATCATGTAATTCAGTATAATTATATATCGATATCATGTTGGTGTCGGACACGCAACAACGAGATACATGTAATCTAAAGAGTTTATGTGCTTCATAGATATAAGGTCTATTAAATTGAAAGAATGTTAAGTAGATGTTATGTTACTATCATTGTCATGTAAGCTTTGCTTTGCAAGGCATTATTACTATTTAATTACTTTGTTTTTGTTTTTCCAAATGTTATTTAATGTTAATCTGAAAAGTTGGATATTTTTTATGAGTATTTAAGAGGTGTGTTGTATGGTGGAACAGTCGTACCAGCAACAATTATGAAGTGCTTCACACTATGCTTAGTCTCTTTCTTGGTTCTATTTGGTTTCTGGTTTCAGAGGTATGTCAATAACCATAGATTCTTCTTTTAAGTTACTGGATTTTGAGCTTTACTTGCTTGTTCTTTTAAGCTGCATTTCTAGGACAGTGTCAAAATAAAGCTTGAATGGTAATTCCATAGTATACTATAATATAATGGTTAATTGAAGAGTTGGATCCAAAACCCAGTATGTTTTTCTTTTTTTTGCATTGTCATAATTTGCCACTGAATGTTGTTAAATTAAACTAATTCACATCTGGATCCGTGCTCATAAAATTCATTTTGGACCAAGGTCCTTGGAGTCAAATCCAGGAATTATCTCAATATAGATTTCAACATTATGTTTACTGCTAGTGCTACAAATGTTATTTTGACTAACTATTAAAGAAGCTTCAGTTTAGAACTGTGTGAGGATTGATATTTAAGCCTCATAAGTCATAATCATTAAGCTAGATTCAATTTGGTCAAAATCAATTCCAGAAAATAAAATATTGCTGATATACATGATCTTTGGAACCCTGTGATTTCAGTGTGTCATCAAGAAATTTATCTGAGAGTAACATACAGCAAGTAGGCTTGCCACCAAGAGGTTGGAATTCCTATGATGCCTTTTCCTGGATAATTTCTGAACAAGAATTCTTACAGAATGCTGAAATTGTTTCTCAGCGTCTCCGTCCACATGGATACGAGGTATAAATACCGAAACGAACTATAGCTTATGGATGGTTTCACTTTACTGCATTAGTAGTACTTTGGTTATATATATATATATATATAGATTGATTTATTTGCTTCTACGGTTCTACCCTTGTAGTATGTTGTGGTGGATTACCTCTGGTATAGGAAGAAAGTCCCGGGTGCTTATAGTGATTCCCTTGGATTCGACGTGGTTGATAAATGGGGAAGGATGGCTCCTGATCCAGGAAGGTGGCCTTCTTCTAAAGGTGGGAATGGATTCAGTGAAGTAGCTAAGAAAGTACATAGCTTAGGTTTGAAGTTTGGAATTCATGTTATGAGAGGGATTAGCACACAAGCTGTGAATGCAAACACCCCTATCCTAGATACAACAACGGTATTATTTTGATTCTCTGCTATAACTTTATCCTCTATTTATTTATGCATTATAAATTCACAAGTATGTCAGTAGATAAACTGAAATAAGCGAATTCAAAATAAGCCAATTCAAAGAGACACATAATCTAAAACAGAAGTTCTGATTGACCTTTTCACGTGATTTACTAGGGTGCTGCTTATCAAGAATCTGGTCGAGTATGGTATGCAAAAGACATAGCAATCCAGGAAAGGCGTTGTGCATGGATGTCTAATGGTTTCATGAGTGTAAATACAAAATTAGGAGCAGGAAGAGCTTTTTTGAGATCTCTTTATGCGCAGTATGCTGCTTGGGGTGTTGATCTTGGTACTGGCACTACTAACTTACTGTCACAACATTTTTATCATATCATTGACAACAATCATGATGATTTTGAATTTACAAAGTATTGATGGATTATACATTCATGTATTAATTTGGAATTGCATTATCATGTACAAGAATATACACAGTTTTGCCTATGCTTCACAGTAATATCGAAAGATTTTATGACTTGCTTGCAGTGAAACATGACTGTGTGTTTGGAGAGGACTTGGATTTAAGTGAGATAACCTATGTATCTGAGGTATTCTTTAGTTTCCACTTTCTTACTTTCATCACTACCGCTTGTTTTTGTATAAACGCTCGAGATCTGTATATTTTCACTATGATTATTTACAAACTTATCATACGACATGTCGTGCCAGGTTCTCAGGAAGATTAATCGTCCCTTTGTGTATTCTTTATCTCCTGGAACCCGCGTGACACCAGCCATGGCCAAGGATGTCAGTGGACTAGTCAACATGTATCGCATAACAGGAGATGACTGGGATACATGGCAGGATGTAGCGGCTCATTTTGATATATCAAGGTGATTAAGTTTTTTTATACTTTATGTAACTGTAAGATATTTTTATCAGTCTTCGAAATATGTTGCAATCATGCTACTTCTCTGTTTATGTTCTTTTATTTTACCATCAATTCACCATATTACATAACTTCAGTTCATTAAATTCTGTCTCAGGGACTTAGCTACAGCTAATATGATAGGAGCAAAAGGTTTAAAAGGAAGTTCCTGGCCTGACATGGACATGCTACCATTTGGATGGTTAACTGATCCAGGTGATGAGGCTCGGCTGCTAGACCGTGACGCATTCTCTCTTGATTAAAAAGACTTACTGAAATATGGATTTTTGAACTTTTTTTTAATTTATAGGTTCAAATGAAGGTCCACACAGGTATTGTAAGTTGAATCTAGAAGAGAAAAGGACACAGGTATATTGATAAATAACATAACTGAGTTACTCTCGTATATTTTCCTGTAATGATGTGTTTGGAATGCATGCATTATGATAGACTCTTGAGTGAATTCATTATTATATCACAGATGACTCTGTGGGCTTTGGCAAAATCTCCCCTTATGTATGGAGGCGATGTGCGAAGGATCGATCCTGCCACATATGAAATTATCACGAATCCAACCCTACTAGAGATTAATCATTTCAGCTCCAATAATATAGAGGCATGTGAGCCATCAAACTTTTTTTTTTCGAAAAATAGTTGGATGTGAGGGATAAACTTATCACGAATCATAACTCTTTTTACTGCAATGACAGTTTCCCTATGTCACGAGCTCGAATAACTTGAAGAGTGAATATCAACATCATATAGAGAAAATGAGAAGATCTAAGAAAGGAAAGAAACATATTCATTCATTAGCCCTCACTGGCTGCACAGAATCAAAAGCAATTGGTTGGACTACTGAAAATCAAAGTCTTAACCAAGATCTTGAAAGAATCTGTTGGAAAGAGAGTTTAGAAATCAAGAATCAGAACCATTTCTGCGTACACAAGAGAGACCTTCAATTCAGATTGTAATCAGGCTTTATCTTTCTCTGTTCTATTTATATAATTTGGTTGATTATTTGTTTTGTTAACAACATAAATTGTTTTATTGATATTGTTGCAGAGATGGAGAGATTACGCATCAAGAGGACTATCGTGGGAAACATCATTTGGTTGCAACCAACCAAATGAGGTTTTGCTTGGATGGTTCTTCAAAACGAAAAGTTACATCCAAAGAGTTCAACAAAGGCACATTTTCTCCTTGCAGATTGGATTCAAATCAGGTATATTATAGTCCATATTTCATGTACAAGTGTAGCATGTGACTCTTAATCTTTAGGTAGAGTCCCGTATATGTGCCATATTTGCAGTTTGTCTCTAGAGTAGATATAAAAATTAACTCGAACCAAACTTATCTGCCCATAAATTGTAATTGTTTTTAGATTAATTTTTATGGACAGACAGTGTGAAACTTGTATACACATGTATATCGATTAAATACACATTTTAGACTTGAAATTGTAAAGGTCTGTCAATTTAGTCCCTCAAAGGTCTGTCAATTTAGTCCCTCAAATTTGCAAAATTGCAATTTAGACATTTAAATTGGAAAAATCTAACATCAATCAATATAGTCCTTTTCTCAAATTTTGCACCACATTTTTAAAGGTTATATGTTTGTTTATCCCTAGCTAGTAGCTAGACAAAATATGCCTTGGCCAATTTGTATTACTGATATTTGTGGATTCAACTGGAAGATGATCAATTCTGTTTTAATTTTAACAGATTTGGGAGCTAAACTCCAATGGGACCCTGGTAAACAGTTACTCGGGTCTTTGTGCAACAGTAAAGTATATAGAAGGTGAATTTTAGTACATATATGTCCCTCATTCCAGAACTTAATTATTTTTCGAGTTGTATAATCTTCCTTGGTTTTATTACTCATAATGGAAATTGGACATTTGTGCAGCAAATGTTGTTTCGGGTGGCATTCGTTCTTGGATTGCAACGGGAAGAAAAGGAGAAGTGTATTTAGCTTTCTTCAATCTAAACGAACAGAAGACACCAGTATATGCAAAGAAATCAGATTTGGCTAAGGTTTTCCCTGGCAGACGCATAAATTCCTGTGGAGGTGTAGAAGTGTGGAGTGGAAAGAACGTCGCAACAACGCATGGGACGATATCAGTGGATGTGGAAGTTCATGGATGTGCACTATTTGTTCTACATTGCAACTAGTTTGGCTTCAAATTCATTTATTATTACAAAGGAAAGCAAAAGAAAAAGGAACCTCATTATTGAGCTTTGTTTGAGATGTTTGATGTGGTGAGGTGCGTAAGTGTTGCATCCCACCATGCTGTATACGAGTTACGTAGGTAACAAGTTGTGTTAATAGCCTCGTGTTTTTTTCAAAGAATATGATGGATATGGGAACTTTGTAATTGGAAGAACAAGTTTCATTCTTGTTTCAAAGTGTTGTAACTTTCAAAAGATAGAAGTAGCAGGTAATATTGGCATATGCCTTTGGTTCACTATCAATAACTACCTACACCAGAATTAACAAAAAAAACAAAATGAAACTTCGATCCCAAGTTTCTTTTAACTTAATTACCATGCATAACCGTTTAATCAATAAAATCCAGAATTTTGGAATATCACAATGTATGAAATATGCATTAGTGAAGGAGGTACCAAGCAAATACGTCTACTCTTCTTCAATTGTGACAGTGTAACGTAACGTGTACAAGTTCCACCATGCCATAAATGAGGTCAAATTGCAACAAAGAAAAATACTATGCAACCCTTCCAATAAGGCCACGAAAGTATTCAACTAATAACAATAGCGACAAACGTCAACGTTGTTATTATGAGTTTGGATACTTTCTTTTTAATAGATACTCCTTACTTTCACTATTTCCTTTTAATAGATACAACCTACTTTCACTATTATAGGAATTGTGTTATTATGAGTTTAGGATACTTTCCTTTTAATAGATACGGTCTCTACTTTCACTAGAAAAAAACCTTTGTAAAATATTAAATTAAATTTGGAAAGAACCTACATTGTAAGTTTAATCACTAATAGAGTTTTGAAGAGGATGGAAAATGAATTATTTAAAGTCATTATGATTCTTGTCAATGACATGATAAATGTTGTTACAGTGCACTTGGAAATTAGTAGTGCCAGTACCAAGATAACACCCCAACCCCAAGCAGCATACTCCTCATAAAGGGATCTCAAACAAGCTCTCCCTGCCCCTAACGTTTTATCTACACTCATGAAACCATTCAGCATCCATCCACACGCCTTTTTTGGATTGCTATGTCTTTTGCATCCTTTTTGGGATTGCTATGTCTTTTGCATGCCACACTCGATCGAGTGTGGCATGCAAAAGACATCGTAGCAATCCCAGAACGAGCATGTTCATGGATAGATTTTCTGCCTTTCTTGCAGTGAAACATGACTGCATGTTTGGTGCTAAAGACTTGGATTTAAATGAGATAACCTATGTATCTGAGGTATTCTTCTATTTCCTCTTTCTTACCTTCTTCCTCTACTACTTGTTCTTGTATCAACACGTGAGATCTTAATATTTTCACTATTTGATTATTTGCAAACTTTTCATGGGACATGTCATGCTAGGTTCTCCACAAACTTAATCGTCCCATTGTGTATTCCCTGTCTCCCGGAAAAACCGTGACACCAGCCATGGCCAAGGATGTCAGTGGACTAGTCAATAGGAGATGTGTTTGATACATGGGATGATGTCAAGGCTCATTTTGATATATCAAAGTGATCAAGTCTTTTATACTTTATATATAACTGTTTAAGATACTTTTATCAGTCTTTTGATTCAGAGTATGTTGCAATCATGATGTTGCTTCTCTGTTTATGATCTGTTATTTTACCACCAATATTTCATCATATTACATAACTTGAGTTCATTAAATTCTGAATCAGGGATTTTTCTAAGGCTAATATGATAAGAGCAAAAGGTTTAAAGGGGTGGTCATGGCCTGATTTGGACATGCTACCATTTGGATTTTTCTAAGGCTAATATGATGAGACTAAAATTGGGTCCATGCTCTCTTTCTGATGGTTGGAATTACACTACACAGAAAATACTATCAGTAAAAGGTACATACTATTGCATACAAGCAGTGAAAGAAGGGATGCCTGCAACACTTAGCATGATCTCAGACTCCAAGTTGCTACCTTTAATAAGAAATTAACAGTGGATCAACAAATGTTTGTCTAGATGTGAATGATAACAACATCATTGTGACCAATGCTTGAGCAAATGATCATTCATGTGACCCTGGAAGCCAATGGTTTAAACTTATTGAGAGCGGGAGGAGGTCGATTTCATCAATCTCGACATTATCCGAGCTAAATTTATTGGAACTTTTCACGAAACCATATTTGAACTCAAAATAAGTGTAAATTCGTTTGAACACATGTACCTATTAAAAGTATCCTCAGCAATTAATTCAATAGCAAGAAAGCGATGTAGTCAATACATCCATGTGAATATTAGATTAATTGCATTTAGTATTATGGTGAAAAATGTAAATAAAAGATGAAAATTTACAATCCACTCCTAGTACTACATAATGGCATCTTTGAGTCAAAATATTCTGCAATCAATCCAAAACTACTCGAAGAAAACCAAGCTACCTATAACAAAGCATGAAAGGCAATTTCAAAGAAAATTAAGATTCACTTCTATAATCGCCTTTTCAAAAAAAAAGATTCAATTCTATAATCAATAAATAAATAATCTAATTAAACTTCTTTTGTTTACCATTAATAATTAGCACTACGCATTGCGTCTAATTAGCATTTCACAAAGGTTTAATACTTTCAAGACATCAATAAGTTGGGCAAATGGCAAAAGATAGACCATAAAAATGAACTAAAAATAAGAACATGTGTATAAACAAAACCATTTGATCTCACAATAGGAATAATAAGGCTTTGTTTGCGAGTTTGGTGGGGAAAGGATGGAAGGGGTTTGGAAAAAAAGGAAGGAAAAGTAGAAGAAATAGATGACATTGAGAGGGGACGACTCTGGGATTTCATTTTTCTTCATAATAAAAAATCATTTTCATCTGGGAAACTCAAAAATTGTACTGGAGTATGGTTCGGGGAGTTAAATTAATTCTTAAAAAAAAAATTGGTAGAAAAATTAATTCTTCAAATTTAATCTAATTAGTTATAATATTTTTGAAGAATTAAAGTTATAATATTATGAAAGAATATTATAAAAGGGTTTTTCCCCATTCATATGCTTTTTTCTTGGTGTACCTCCACCCCAACTGTGATACTCATCCTGCCATAATAAAAAAGAAAAAATACCATAAATGAAAAGGAAGGCATAAGAAACCCTAACACATCTTTGTATTTCAAACGATGAGCGTATTTGTTTGAAGGTAAGGTGCCGTCTACCGTGCAAGGGAAATATAGGTCATGTATGGTGCGAGAGGTAACTTTAGTGGTTTTGCAGGTTGTTACACCCTTCCACACCACCGTTATCTCTCCTCCATTATTGATTTTATTCTTTCCTATATTTTTCCCCACATTATCTTCAAGACTTCAACCACGTAATACCATAAATATGCAATTCACCTACCACCACCTATTACTTTAACCCCATTGCATTCAACTTTCTATCTTCAAACATCTTCATCGTGTTGTTCTTAAAAAATCTTGAAAAAAAAAAGAAGAAAAAAAACCAAAAAATTAAAATTAAAGAACAATTCAAAAATAATCTCGATGTGTTGCAGTTAAAAAAACCATGGTGTTTATGGAACCCACAATTAAAAACAATATTTTGGATTCAATCTAAAGAACTCAATCCTCTATTTATGTTTTTTTGGTAGCATGATAGTTCACAAGGTTCCATTTATATGGGTTTCATAAATAGATCTATTTAACATGTGCAACATTGCACACATTAAAGCATATAAAATAATAACTTTTTATTGAAAAACAATTATTTATTAAAAAAACTACATATTTAATATAAAATGAACAAGTTTTAAGAGAAAGTTACTAATTTAAATTTCGGTAAATTTACTTATAATAGAAAAATCCTTCATAAATTCTTTATCTAAAATACGGCCAAAGTGCAGTACTTGGCGGGACCCATCCATTTCTCGGAACTAAAAAAATGATGAAACCAGTTTTAACAAAGATAAAGTTTAAGATAATTAATGGCATTCAATGCATACCTAGTTTAAGATAAAATTTAAGATAATTTTAGCAAAGAACATTATGCATCCGTGCTCATAAAATACATTTTTAAACCTTATCTATGTGTGTGCGTGAGTGAGCGCATGTGAGTGTGTATGTGCGTACGCGCGCGTGCATATAAATGTTTAGGTTGTATGAGACTTAACAATAAATTTTATAACCAGTTTGCTACAAGCGGATTACTTTTTTATCTATTCAAGTTTAAGATAAAGATTCATATTCTTCATACTTTTAGCAAAGAATATTTTACGGAAGAAAGAAACACAATGCATATCTAGTGGTGGGAAAATAATTAATGGTATACAAGTGAAATTCTCTGTTTTGGTGTTTTGTTTGTGGTGCTTTCTCCACTCTTTGTCGGCATCAATGGAGAGATTGGTTTTAATGTGGGACTCATCTACTTTTAGTCAATCTCTCTTGTTCCAAATACAGTGGCTTCACTCTCCCTCCCCTACTTTTAGTTGAACTTAAAGTGGAGTATTTAAGTAAGAGGTGTATTGTATGGTGCAACAGTCGTACAAGCAACAATTATGAAGTGTTTCACAATGTGCTTAGTCTCTTTCTTGCTTCTATTTGGCTTCTGGTTTCAGAGGTATGTCAATAACCATAGATTCTTCTTTTAAGTTACTGGATTTTTGGGACAGTGTCAAAATAAAGCTTGAATGGTAATTCCATAGTTACTATAATGGTTAATTGAAGAGTTGGATCCAAAACCCAATATGTTTTTTCTTTTTTTTTGCTTTTGTATTCACATTGTCATAATTTGCCACTGAATGTTGTTAAATGAGACTAATTCACATCTGGTTCATATTATTCTGATGGATCCGTACTCATAAAATTTATTTTGGACCAAGGTCCTTGGAGTCAAATCCAGGAAATTATCTATAGATTTAATCATTATGTTTACTGCTACAAATGTTATTTTGACTTACTATTAAATAAGCTTCAGTTTAGAACTGTGCGTGGATAGATTTTTAAACCTCATAATCATTAAGCAAGCTTCAATTTGGCCAGAATTAATTCCAGAAAATAAAATATTGTTGAGATCCATGGTATTTGAAACCCCGTGTTATCATTATTATATTAACCATAATCTATATTTGAATGTGTGATTTCATTGTGTTTTTTTTATCAGCAAGGAGAGAGGATAGGCATCAAGAGGCATCATCGACATCCCAACTAGGTTGGCACCCCGAGAGACCTTCATCCTATGCCACCAAACTCTAAAAATTTATTAAAAAAAGGGAAAAAATAAATACAAAGGCGAGGGGACTAGGCCAAAACCCACCAAAGAAAAAGAACAGAAAACAAGAGAAGAAGAAAACAACAAAAAACACCCAGCAAAACAGACTATGGAAATCTGTAGTTGGGAACGCCACATCCATCCCTAAAGAGATCAACTTTCAACTCATTAGGGGGAGCAAACAGCCAAACCGAACCCTGCACTAAATGACCCATGCTAGCAAGCTTGTCCGTAAAAAGCCACGACCCTTGGAAGCAACCTCTAACATTCCAATGGAGGAAATTCATTGAGCATGAGTGTTCTTGTCACCCCGAGCAGGGGTTTTAGAAGGCTGTTTTGGCAATACTTGTTGCAATTTAAGTTTTTGCTTCTGCTTCCTTGTAAGTACCGGCATGAAGTCTTCATTAGCACACCGTGCATCATACTCACGAACTCTGTTCCATAAATCAAGGCCGTGCTGAATGTTCTTACTAGGATGGACATGTTGTTGTTGTAAAACGACAACCTCTTGCTCCTTTGGATTTGACGTGTGCTCAATAGCTGCAAGAGTCTTCTCAGCAACAACAACCGGTGACACAGGGCGTGACCCAGAAGAACCATCAACATGCTCAACAACATCATATGTCTAATCCTGAACCGTGTCATCAGACACTTCTTGCACCTCATTGTGCTCATCAGTGGATTTATGTGGTACATGCTCGTAGGAACCCTTGGGACTCTCCTCCAGCTCCCGTGGGCTCGGACGATTGTGTTCCACATCATCAGAAAGAGTCACAGTGACATCATCCATCGTAGGGTTGTCCAACACCTCCCGCGATTGATAAGTGCCAGGAAGTAGTAATTCTAATGAAGATTTATGGCACTTTTGCTACTTGTTTTGCAAGTTATTAAGGAAAAAGCCGAGAGATAATTGATTTTGATCCTTTTACGCTTTATCTATCTTACTTTACCTAATTTTGCAGGAAAGTTACTCAAGGCACTGAGCAAAGATGGAAAACAAGAAACAAA
>Ga0228711_1003405_pt1 | contig 24655 bp, 14 predicted proteins | sample MedpolnodulmetaG_2_FD_177996 | JGI IMG/M metagenome (GOLD analysis project Ga0228711, IMG submission 177996) | Root nodule microbial communities from Medicago polymorpha collected in Santa Monica, California, United States - brown nodules | ecosystem: Host-associated > Plants > Roots > Nodule... | reverse complement strand
ACTAACCCCCGAACCCTTAATCTTTTAAAATGGTGTTTGAACTTTTTCCCATTCTTTTGAAAAGTTAATTAAAAGTTCAGTCGTGAAAAAATAGTGAGTCAAACGCTAATCAAATAGCCTTGACCTCCGAAAAATGACGCGACAATATGTATGTATGTATGTATGTATGTATGTATGTATGTATGTATGTATGTATGTATGTATGTACGTACGTACGTACGTACTTCCTCCAGTCACATTCATAAGTAAAATACCACTTTTTAGGTCCATTGAATACATGATGTATTTGGTCTATAATATATACCAAATACATTAGGTATTTATTGAACCTAAAAAAGAGTGTTATCCTTATAGATGTGACAGAGGGGACACACACACCCTCCTTTCAGTTACATTGATAATCAACTTTTACTTTTTAAGATTTACTAAATAATTGATGTATTTGAAATATAATATCATCTCAAATTATAAGTAAAAAAAGAACAACCTTTTCTTATTTAATTATGTGGTTTAAAAAAATCATCTTTTTCAAATTGAAATTATATGCAAACCTCATTCAATTTGTTCTTCTTCCCATTTTCCATAATCAATAACCAATGAAATTTATTTTTACATTCTTCACATGAAATTTATTCTAAGGAGAACACAACAAACGATACTCCAATTTATTATATTTTAGTTTTCTTAATAATTGTGAATTTTTTTTTTCCTTATAATTTGGGACGGATGAAGTGTATATATATCACCTCCATCTCTAATTATAGGACCCTCATGATAAAAACACAGACAACGTAGTTTGAGAATTATAATATCGATAACATATTATTAAACAGAGTAACTCTATTTAGAGTTCTCTTTGAATCAATATGCGTATAAACAACGTTAAAACTCTTAGGGAGAGTTTGTCGTTCATTTGAGTCTCACAATATTCGATAGATTAATCTTCACAATTGTGCGCGCGGAGATACCCGGTTTGATAAAAAAATATACCCATAAGCATAAATTCAATTTTTTACACAAATTTGTGTTGTTTGTCAAGTGAATGAATCCTACCATAGAACTTGATTATTTTTTTCACTAGGATAAATTCCATGACCAAGTCTAGAAACCTCAAATTCTTATCAATTTGGGCAACTTATTTGACTTAAACCCTTCCCCAATCGACACTTATTGCGAACAACAAGACATTGACACCTAACTTCAACAATGACAACTACCTTAAAAAATGATACCTACCGGCTACCATCGAATTTGCCTATATCAAGCAATACACACATAACCATGAGATGAACCATTTGGATTTTGTGAATCCTAGTCTCACAGCAAACCACATAGGCACATATATGGCAATTAGTTGCTCCAACATAGATACTCTGCCAGAGGATTGTGTTTCAAAAATTCTAACGTACACGTCTCCACTTGATGCATGTAATTTCTCAATGGTATCCTCAACTTTGCATTCAGCAGCTATCTCTGACTCACTTTGGAGAAGCTTTTTACCCTCTGACTATGAAGACATCATCTCAAGAACCCTCAATCCCCTCACTCTCCAATCTTGTTCTTCATTGAAACATCTCTTCTTCTCTCTCTGCCAACAACCTCTGCTCCTAGACAGGGGCCACATAGTAAGTAGAATCTACCTCCAATATAGTTTCAATTACAACAATTCATAGATTTCGTGCATGTATGGATTCGCGATAAGTTTGACAGAATCATGGTCAGCCATCGCGATTTCGCCAAAAATATATGTAGTTTTGGCAAATCACGGTGGTTCACCATAATTTATGTGGTGATTCCAACAATTGATATATGATATTGTTTCTTTATGTAATGTTATGTAGAGCTTTAAATTGGACAAGTATTCGGGTAAAAAAACTTATATCCTATCTGCAAGAGAATTGTCAATTACATGGAGTAATGATCCATTGTATTGGAGCTGGAGACCATCTTCTGAATCAAGGTAAACTTCCTTTAATTTCAACTCGTTTTGTTTAAGCTTATCATGCTACTGAATCCAAATGTTTAATTCAATTATTCCTGTAACGGCACATTAATAACACAAATTTAAAATCCCTCCAAAAATAAAAAAATAACACAAATTTAAAATAACATTAACACGAATTTCTTTTACTGTATTTTAAATTATCATTGATCATGACTAGCAAGAAGTACTATATTCATCATTCATACTTGATCTTAATTGGAGAACAGAGATTTCAACATATCTTGCTTACATAATCTTTATCTATTTTGTTCTACTGCTTTTTCCGATAAGATTTGTTCTGTACCTATTTTATTTTCATGTCCTTATCACGTTTATATTTAAGTTTATCATCAACTTTTTTCTTTTTCATCTTTCTTTGTCTCTTAGCACAGAAACGGACACTTAAAACGTGGGAAGATGGGATGGGTAATTGTTATTTTCCTCTTTCTTTGTCTTTATATAAATGGAAATGTTAACTTGTGATTAAAGTCACAAGTTAATGAATAATTAATGAGTGGAAAATAATTTTTTTTTGTTGGAATCTATGTGTTAAATTTAATTTTTAGTTAATTGAATGTACAAAATCTAAGACAATATTTCTAGTTTTGCAACATGAATTAAAAAATGAAAAAAACTAACTTGTGTCTTTAAGTGCACATGATAAGAAAATCAAATGTAGAAATATAATATTGGAAATTGTGTATTTTAACATCTAAAAAGTTTAAAATTTTATTTTCTCAATACAAAATTTATCTTTCATTTTCTTTTTTAGTTCTTAACTTGGGCACAAGTTAATTCTTTTTTAGTTAGCACGACCCATTAAAAAATAGATCCATAAAAAAAGTATGTGGGTCTCACCACTTTATCTTTGACCATTTTTAAATTATGAGACTCACATGAAATTTATCCAACAAGAAAATAATGTTGCTTCCTTCAAAAATAAATAGTGTTGCTAGCCCTCGTTGTATGTAAACTTCAATTTGAACACCGTAAGATGACTAGTTAAGGAAAAAAAAAGGAATTTATGGCCCATTTGTTTAAGATAATTAAAAATTAATTTTCTTGTTCATAGTTATGTTTGTGTGTAAGTTTCTTTTTTTAAAAACATCTTAATATTAATAATACAAAGAATTTTTTTGAGATTTTTAAGAAAAAGATGTGTTATTTTATATTTGTTTAAAATTATAAAATTAAATTTGGTAGACATTTTATTGAAATAGTTTGATGAGATCTACGTCCATTAAAAATAGATACCTATTATTTCTCTAAGGAAAAAATAACTAAATTTTAGAGTGCCCGTTGGATATTGGAATTCTACAAATACAATAAACATAGTCTCTTTCCGCAAGACCCACCATTAGTTCTCATTAAAAATGCCTTTCTAAAATGTCGGAGTACACGTAAGACCTTATTAGCCTCCTACAATAATTATTATGTGTTTTATGTTAGGAGGCAACTAAATAGGGTAGCTCATAACATAGCCAAAGCTTCCTTATCTCAACCTAGCCCCTACCTTTTTCATGATGTTCCTGATTACTTGTATCCGCTTATTATTAATGAAATGAATTAATCTTGCCTTTGTCCAAAAAAGAAAATTGTCATGCAGGACCCACTTGCTTTTGCATAACAAATTATTGTTGAACGATAATGAAGTGAGGTTATTTTAGGATGATCTTCGTCAACATAACTTAATTCATAAAGATATTATATTATATATGTAAGGGTTGAAATTTAAACTCTAGATTATATATTTATTTATCTTTCTGAAAGGAAAAAAAAAAGATATTTCTAGAGTCATTGTATTGAGTCGGAGGAATTAAGTGTATATTAAGTATTATTATTAAAAAATTATAAATAAAAAACCTGTAACACATTTAAATATCCAAAAATGACTATTTTAGTTGTGGATGTTCCAATGGTTTTTTTACTTTTAACAATCTTAAACAAACTGACCTTAATGATACTGCAGATTTGCAGAGGTGGCTGAGGTAAGAACAGTGAGCTGGTTAGAGATTAAAGGCAAAATAAGGACTCACATTCTAACATCAAACACGACATACGTTGTTTATCTCATCACAAAGGTTTCACATCGTGTGTATGGACTTGATTCTGCGCCAGCTGAGGTATCCGTTGCAATGGCCAACAAAGTGCAAAATGGGATGGCATATTTGTACAATAAATATGAGGATACTATGTTTCATGAAAACCATAGAAAGATGGAAGGAAACAAATTGATAGAAGATAATAAGGAAATTCGAGTTCCTTCTAAAAGGGATGATGGGTGGATGGAAATTGAATTGGGTGAGTTTTTCTGTGGTGAATTTGACATGGAGGTTAAGATTAGTGTTATGGAGGTTGGTTATAGATTGAAGGGTGGTCTCATCGTTGAAGGAATTGAAGTTAGACCAAAATAAACATTTTTTACTATACTAGAAGGAAAACCAAAGCTAAAGGCAATTTTTTATTGCCAATTGTGTTTTTGTGAATAAAATAAATAAATACTAGAAAGATAGAATGAGATTGTATAATTTTACATAGCCAATTTTGTGCAAAAACTGTATATTTTTAGATGTAATTATAGTATATCATTATTTACACATTCCAAGTTAATCATAACTCGTCTCTTGGTGTATTTTAGATAGTTTATCGAGCGTATTAAATCATAGTCAAATATTAATATAAAAGTTCGTATCTACATGAATTATTTTGATTTTCACCTAACAATTTTATCGTACTAAGGATGTAAAGCTAGGGGTATAATAAGCATATAGGTTGAATAATAGAAATTAAAGATGATTAGTGAAGATGGATGAAAAACACACAAGAAAGGAGTTTGAATTGAGTTTCAGGAATTAAAAATCTTTTTTATAGGTTAACCATTTTCGTTAAGACAACTTACCAAAATATTTAAATTTATTTTAGGACAATGTGAAGTTAAACTATAAAGAACTCGACGTAAAACATAAAAGTATACAATATAAAAAGGCAAAGTAAAAGAGAGGACACTACAAATTTATACCGGTTCACCATCAACTTGATAGCTAATCGAGTCTACCCTATCTAGAGTGATTATGTCGTCTCAACGAGAGAGACTTCTTTCACTATAATCTCCTATTATAGTACTCAAAGTATTCACCCTAAGATTACATGAAGCATAAATCCTAGTAAGTTCATTATCACATCATTATCTAGTCACCAATCATGATACTCACATGACTTGCCCACTGACAAAACCATGATAACCTCGTCACTTACTCGATTGTCCAACCATGATGATCCTATCACATACTTACCTGACTGTATGACCATGATGAGTAGTGGTGTTAGAAAGAAAAGTTTGGGTGAGCCACAAAAATAAACTAATACACACACAATTTATGTTTTAATAAGAATTAAACACAAAGTTTAACATTAAAAAGTTAAATTACATACCTTAAAAGTTTAAAATAATATCTACGCATTTTGGGTGACTTAAAAATGTGATAACAACACATACTAAAATAAAAGTGTATTACACTGTAATTTTATTTAAAAGTCAAATATATTTTAGTAATTTTTTTAATAAATTAATTAAATTTTTGGATGGAAGATCTTGACTTCTAAGTTACTCGGTCTTCTCACACATGTGAGGTCAAATCTTTTACAAGGTGGTAATATTAGACATGGTACAGTACAAAGGAGGGTTGAGTTTGTATCCGAATGATACAACGTCATGGATATTGGATAAGATGATAACCGTTTTTAGAGATCTTTAAAAAAAATATCGTTAAGACGATAACACGATCAAATTATATATCAATGTAAGAGTACTTTATTCTTCTTGATTAATTTACGAATGAGAGAGTGATACAAATGATTTACGAAGGGGGTAATTTTTCTTTGGCATTTCTTTGTGTAGTTTTTCAATAATATTGTTTTTCGTTGTTTTTAAAAATAGCAATTATTGTCCTTTGAAAAACAATACTGTAGCTGACTGAACACAGCCCACGATACAACATTGGCACTAGGCCAAATGCACCGAACTGCCGGAAAATACCGGTGTTCTGGTGCTGCCACTATCCATCGGTGGACCCGGAAATCATTCATGTGCGTTCTTAGTACCCATGTGACGACAAGTGGATCAGAATATGATTAGGTGAGACCTGGTTTGGGACCATATGATTGATATGGATGGGAGTTTGGATGAATGATATTTATACGATTAATGTTACATAATTTATGTGACAACCATTTTTTCTTTCTTTTTATTGGATAAAAAAATAGAGAAAAAGAAGAAGAGATCGAACAAAAACACGTGTAAGTATAAGAGAGTGAGTTGTTTTAAAATTGTCAAAAAATGATTGTATAAAAATCATTTCTCATTTAATTAAAGTAATATGTAGTAATTAAATTTAAGAGAACAAATATTTGAACAACTATTTTATGACAATTTTTTTCTCATACTACTCACATCATGTTCTCATTTTCTCCCTCTATTGATTTGGTTTTGTGACAAGATCTACATTTCTTTGTATATTTTGGTTGTCTCACAAATTGTCTTATAAAATGGTTGTTCAAATAACATTGCTCTAAATTTAATTTGTTCTTTTGGATTACTTTATCTTTAAAAAAAAATTGATTATACTCAATTCAGTTAAATACCTCATTCGTCTCAAAATAATAATAATTTAAGATTTGTGTACGATTTTTAAGAAAACAATTAGTTGTATTGATTTTAATGATAAAATTAGCATCCTTTCCTAAAAATACTTAAATATCTTTTATTAATGGTAGTTAGTGGAGTAGTTACGTTGGATAAAATTAAATAAATAAAAGTATAATAATGAAAAATAATAATAAGTGTTGCGTTTACATTTTAAAGTAACAATTATTTTGAGATCGAGAAAAAATGATAAAAAAGCAATTATTTTGAAACAGGTGAATACGGTTTTTTTTTTCTAATCTTAAATCTTCAGATGGGGAAATCTTGAGAATTTGAATTCTATTATAAGATAAATATAACCTGATTATAATTTTTCATCGATAAATTACATTCATATTCTCTTAAACGATCCGCTCTTTGGTAGAGCTCATTAACCATACGAACTCAATTATTTGATTCAATTAAATACAATTTAAATTAAATTAGTTAATTCAATTTTTCTCTATATGTAGTAATAATACTAATAATAATTTATATAGTTTTTGGTTTTTAGAATGGCAAACGCTATATAAAATTCATATACATGACTAAGATGTTTTAGATTTAAACTCGAACGAAAATTTTCAACTTAATATCAACACTGTTAGTTGAACTAGACCTTAGATATTAATGTTTAATAAAATCTAACATTTCCTCTAAAAAAATCAAACATTTTACATTTAAACAAGACTAAAATTAAGATACAAAGTTACAATATGACGAACTTACAAACTTGTAAGAGAAAAAAATATTCCATAATTTAGAGCAAACAAAATTCGCTAAGTTTTTCTTTTTTGGACAATAAATTCACAAAAGCTATTATCCAAAAACAGAAAAACAATTAAAAAAAAATCAGATTATAATAGGATTATCTTCATTAGTAGGTTGAAAATTGAATAAATTATCTCACTCAATTACAAGCGAAAAAAAGAAAAGAATATATGATCCCAAAGTGTAGCTTTCCGACACATGAATGGTCATAAGCCAATGAGCTACAAGATCCTTACACATGTCCAAACAAAGCCACCTTAACTTGTATGGAGTCGCATCCTTGTCTTTCCCTACTTCTCTCCATTATTCTCTTTGCTCCAAATTCCAACTAAACAACAACACATCGATTCTCTCTCATTAATCCATTTCAACACTTCAATTATTACTAAGATTTTCAGTATTAAATTAAAAAAACACAACAATCATGTTTCTCTCTCTACTCTCCACTTCAAATTCAAGTTCAACCAAAAAATGAGTTATTAGTAACATGAGACTGAACTTTTCTGACTAACTTTTGCTTATATTTGAGACCGGATGTCGGAGAATTCTGAAATATCTCCGAGCATGTCGTCTAGAAGTCTCGGAGAGATACCAGAAATCTCCGCAATACATCTCGGAATCGATCTCGTATCAGCAGCCAAACGAAACATTACGTTCTTGAAAAGTGTTGCTGATTCTCAATGGCTTCACCAAACAAACATTACAGTTGAAGCAATACGAAGGTACCGTGATCTATGGATGCCGTTGATCTCTGATCTAACAGTACCAAACTCCTCTCTTCCAGTGATTCTTCCTCCGTTTGATGTTGAATGGATTTGGTTCTGTCACTGTTTGAACCATGTAAGTTACAGAGAATATTGTGAGAGAAGATTCTCGAAACTTGTTGGTAGAGCAGTTATCAATGATGAAGAGAATAGAGAATATGCGTTGATGAGATGTAGAGAGATTTGGAAGAGTAGATATCCTTTTGAGTCGTTTGAGAATGAAGCAAGTTCTGATTCGAATGATTCTGATAACGTTGTTGCTGAGGGTAGTTTAAGTTTGAACGATGATGATGTTTTTAAGGAAGTTGAAAAACAAAGGTTATTGTGTTCTAAGTTTATGGAACCGTATAGGTGTGAGATGTTGTATTTGATAGCTGCGAGACAAAGATATAAAGCTTTTTTGTTTATGTTGCAAAGGTTGGGTTCTGTATGTTCTTCGCGTTTGGTTCCTACTTCGGATATTTTGTTGATGTGGGTGACTCATCAGGTTTGTCTTTATTTTCATTATGTTTTTTGTGTTGTGTTCTTAATTGTACTAGCTTTTGATCCTTAGAATCATGGACTTTATAAACAACTTATAACATAAATGCTTATTTCTATAACAAAGTCAAACTATTTTCACATAAGCTATAACCTGTTTTCACCAGCTATCTTGGAGAGCTTATGGAAATAAGCTGAAAATAGCTTATAGATATGTTATAAGTTGTTTCCATAAGCTCTCCTAAACAGTTGCGCAGATACTTATGCCAGAAGATAAGTTCTAATAAAGCAATGCAAAATGGTCCTTAATTTGACTTTAACGCCATGAGTCTAGACATTAGTAGTAGAGTCTAGCTTCTTTATGTAGAGATCAAATGGCTTCCAACTAGAGGAAGTGTTGGTTTTCTCCTCAAAGATATCCTTCCCTCTACCAACTTGCCAACCTTCTACTTCATAGTTGCACATGTACTACTTTAAATTTTATATATAAACCAATATTTACACTTGAATAGAAGGCAAGAGGGCAACAAGCTGCGCTGCCAAACCTTTTTGGATGGCAAAACCAATCCTCGTAAGACATTGCTATGCATGTACCATTAAAATTTGATTTTTCAAATCTTCGTTAATTTGATTTTTTTTTTCCTTTCTAAATGGAGTAGAGCTACCCAACAGTGTATATGGAAGATTTGAAAGTATTGGCCTTAGAGGGTGATATGCAGAAGGTTGCAACTATATCGGAAACTGTGAAGGAAAAGGAGTTTGAAGAAACCAAGAAATTATGGGACAGGGCATTCAATCAACCTTATGAGAAAGCTGGTGGAGAAGTACCTTTGACATTGGAAGGTGTCATCTCAATCAAATCCCCCATCTTGTGGGAGGAATCAGACATTGATGTCAATACAAAATATAGGTCCTTGCTTCCAAGATTTTTACTCGAGGTTATTTTCATTTTCTCTTCCTCTCATCAGGCCCGTTAAATTAAGAATAGTCTATTTAAATGAATAGACTAATAGGAGAGTATTGCAAAACAATGAAGAGGTTGTAATTTTTAAAATGCAGGCATGTGTGTATGTGAGGCTTAAGCCCAGAATAAAGGCATCACAGAAGGACACAAACCGTGATTTCCTACGCCTCCGAATGATCAGGTGTCATAGTGAACTAAAGCTAGATGAAGCCATCTCCACTTTCCCCTTTGATACATGGAAAAAAGCTTGGCATCTTTACTGTGAGTTTGGAACTAAGGGAGTTATGCTCGAATATCGTCGTCATAGTGGTGGTAACTGTCTAAAGAGAAGTAGCCGGCAAGACACTGTTTCGTTCCGCTGGAATGATTTATTGAGAGCAGATTCTCTAACATTGGAAAAGGAAGTTAGTCAACAGGTGAATGTTGTTGCATCGATAACCCCACCAGTTCAGGCACCATACTTGTTGAAATGTGTGCCTGATCGGGTCACAGATGATTCCGGGGCAATGATATCTGATGTATTTCTGAAGATGAATAGTTATCGCCCACAAGAAGGACGATGGTTGTCTCGCACGGTTCTTGATCATGCAGGGAGGGTGTGTTTTGTTATTAGAATTAGGTAAATTTCAAAAACTTTACCTATGCATTCAGAAATACTCTACCTCTATTTCAGAAATGGAAGTCATTTAATGATTTTTCACACATATTGAACAATAATAATTAATATCATCGTTATCAGCCATTAGGTGGTAAACATTGTCATAGACGTATAGTGAAATAACAGTTAAGAGTAGCTTGCACGATATTTATTTGGGGGTAAAATTGGATAAAAATTAATTAATTCCGTTTTGAAAATACAAAGTGACATGCAAATTTATTTTTTGTAATATTTCTAAAATGACATTCATATTGAAACGGATGAAGTAGTTGGTAGAGTTAATATCGTGGATTGTGATACCATTATGTGCTTACACAGACAAATGTTTAAATTGCAGGGTAGGAGGAGGATTTTGGAGAAGAGGAGGTGAAACTCCTTCAGCTGTAAAATGGGAAGATAGGATTATAGAGATACGTGAAGGATCTTGGTCTTATGTTGCTGGTTCAATTGGTAGAGCTCCTGGTATGTTTTTTTATATAAATGTTACATAAATTGAGGCGTAATAAATACGAATAATTTTAAAACTGCTGCTCGAAAACTATATTGGTCGTATTCGTATATCTTTATTTCCTTCATAGTTCATATTAGTCCTGATTCAGAAGTTGTCATAACTCAGCTGAATTGGTCTCATGCAAATTTAAAATATTTTATTGTTTTTTGTTTCTGTCTAGTACAGAGAAGGTTGTGGGCACTGCAGCACCAAAGGAACCTGCAGAACAATGTAAAGCGGCATGGTGCTTTTCAACAGGAGATGAACTGATTATACAGTGGGATTCATCATTATCACTATCAAGTCTCACCTTTAATTTGACGAATCCGACATCTCCAGAGTCATCGGTAGAGTTGAAACACTCCTAAGTATCCATTTTTTTTGGTTACAACGCTCCTAAGTATTCTACTTTTAAATAAGAGTTTAAATTTTATACATGGTCATAGTAAAAAGTTTTACGGTGTCAACAAATTACAACCAATCAGCGTGACTTTAGAAATAGTTATGATTAAAGTCAAATCTTTTAAATGATCTAAATATTTACACTGACATTGTATATGAATTAAGTCCTATAAATAAATAGGGAATAAGACACAAATTAATGAATCAAATATAGAAATAATTTATAGGAATGTGTGCATTATATTTAATCTTTAACTTTTTAATGAATTGAATGCACAAAATTTTAAGGAACGTTTCTTCTTTTAGATTTTTTAACATGTGCCCTAAGGGCACAGGTTAGCACTACCCAAATAAATATGGTTTTTTTCTTTCATAAGTTAGCCTAAGTTGTAATCATGAATTGCAGGTGAAGTTATTGAAAGGGAGGCAAATGCAATATCAAGTAAAAAAGACAATGTCAAATAACAAAAATGAAGAAATGAAGCGCGAGTTCGAGGAGGATGAGGAGGGTTTTCTAACACTAGTTCGTTTCACAGAAGATAACCCAGATGGAAAAGCAACAGCTCTACTAAATTGGAGGCTATTGGTTGTCGAAGTATTGCCCGAAGAAGACGCAGTGTTGATGCTTCTCCTTTGTATTTCGATACTGAAAAGCGTATCTGAAATGAAAAAACACGACGTAGGAGGCTTGTTGGTGAGGAGAAGATTAAAGCAAGCAAACTTTGGTACTAAAGATTGGGGTTCTGTGATACTTCATCCATCTTCATTTGGCGATTCGCCTTATGTTCAACCTTGGTATTGGAATGCTGAGCTTGTGATGACATTTGATGAAGTAGATCAACTCAAAAGGCAGCCAGTATTAAGTCATTCAGCCGTGGAAGGCAGTGACAAGTTATACAAGCATGGGATTATCAGTTAAGCCTTCTGATTTTTTTTCCTTCCAATTTTAGCTTGCTTGATTGTTATTGGATTTTTTCGCTTTCTTTGAGTTCTTATTTTTTAGGGAATTCAAAATTCTGAGCCCTGAAACATGTTTGGAACACACCATAAATTATAAATTCTGAGTCCTCAAGTTTGATTGTGAATCTTTTTGTAACCGTTATTTTATGTATGTATACAAAATTTATTCAAATCCAATTGAGTCACTGAAATTTACTATACATGTGGAGTGTAAGTGAGGAATTGTGTTTTTGATGAGTAAGGTTTGCCCTTTACACATCGTACATGAGATATTAGTCTTCATAGTATGTGAGGATATCCAATTTATACCAAAAAGGAAATTTCTTGTGCAAGATTTTTATTTTCAGATTGATTTCGGTTTGAAAAGCTTCTAAAATAATTGTACCTAACTTGGTGTTTCTTTAAGAAATTTTTATCTATTTTAGGTATGCATATCATTTTTCTAATAATGTGCTACGTATAAGTAATTAAGAATATTTTCTCAAAAAACAGAAGAATATTTATCTGTAAAAAAAAAGTAATTAAGAATAATTTATAATTTCTTGATAAATTACTAAAATGACTGTGTGAAGTATGATGTTTAAATATATTTTTTAATGACGGTAACACTAATAGTTATTATTATACAACTGTTTGAAATGGCTGACACTTCATGGACAAAACAAGTGTAGAATGGTCTCTTAAATAAAAGTGTGGCATATGTTATACTCCCTCCGTCACATATTAAATGACCTAATTTAAAAATGTGTATTGTTCATATTTGATAATATTTAGAACTTGCGATATGCAAGATTTCTTTTGGGTCTCATAATTCAATTAAAAAAATTGTGAGATGAGTCCACAATGGATAAAAATGTTCAAATTGTTAGGTCGGATATCGTGATTGAAGGCTGAACTTCGATTCTCTACTTATGTGTTAGTTTCTAATGAATATATTGCAATTTTATCTATCTATAAGATGAACCTTTTTATTTTTCCCCTGATATTTTATATCCTTTATCTTAGAAAAGATATACTTAATATCTTAATTAATACTTTTCAAATAAATATAATGCATTTGTTGTCACTACCAAAAATCTAATGCATTTAAAATAAGGTTTAATTGCAACTTTTGTTGGCAAACATTGATCGTGCAATTTTGATTCTCTAAATTTCAATGCCGCTCTTACAATCAACTCTCAATTCCTCTAAAAAAAATACAAGCAGCTCTATATGTCACTAGATGGTCCAAGTTTAACTATAATAGGTACAACGAAACATAACTAGATTGGTCCAATTTTAACTATAATAGGTACGATGAAACATAACTTGACAGTGATGACAAGTGACAAAAGATGAGATTTTACACGTGCACTTTTAATGGTTGATGAATGTGCGGTGGCCTTGTTTGTGCAAGACATCAAGTGTTCATATAACTTGTTTTGGACGGCATTAAGGACAATCTAAAATGAACTCCACTATAAGGGTTTATACAATAGATAATGATGTACCACTAGCACAAACCATCGTTATCTCTTAGCAACCAACCACTGTTAGATGAAGATCAAAGGGTGATCCACAAATCATGATGCTAATCTCTCTATGAGCTCAACGAGTTTTATAATTTTTGCGAAAATTGTTACTGTAAAAACACATATGCACTATGACAAATGTACCACACCATTCTGATACCTCACATTCACCGAGTTTGTATTTACAACATCCTTTGTCGAGGAGAACCTCGCCAATCCATAACCCTGGCCATGGTCTGAGATCCACCTCAAATCATAACTCAACACCACTTTAGTTTCACATTGATATGGTAATCTATTGACATGACAGAGGAATCAGAACGCAATAAATGATATATAGCTTTGAAAATAAGGCAGGATGAGGGGAGTTCGGAGGATTAGTCATATTAGGATTAAGCTATAAGTCTAAAAGCAACTACACAAGTGAGTTAGACACCAGGTCTTAACTAAAAACTTTAAAACATTTAGTTAATTGGTCATCTCACTTATATGTTGTTCAACCTTCACTTTTCCAATCAATGTGGGACTTCAAACTTATATTTGCCACAACAATCTCCACTTCAAGGGGAAGTTGATCAATTCATTATATTCCCTCTTAGGAGGAGGCTTTATCATCCACATACATTTGGTCTTCTGTTGCAACAATAAGATACGCCGTCTCACCACCATTGTCAGTAAGACTTTCAACACAAAGAGTCGATCTCTTTAGTAACTATCGACTCTAATTCCAGAGTTGGGTCGTGAAGGGGAGCTTAGTGAGATCATCCAAAATAGACCAAGAGCAACAACACAAGTGAATTGGACACCACATATATTCCCCAAACCTTGATGTTTGGATTTACGAGTCCTCTCACTAATATATTGCTGAACATCTACTTTTTTTTTATCCAATGTGGGACATCTAACTCATCCCCCACACTTGCCATATTTTCCTCCTCAAGTGTGAGTTCGTCCATTCATATGGATATGCTCCCCTTAAAGCGGGAGCTTTTCCATCCACATACACTTGCACCTCTGTTGTCACTGCATCAACAAGACTTGTTGTCTGACCACAATTGTTATTTATCAGAAAGACTTTCAACACAAGGAGTTGTTTAAACCCTTCGACGAACCATCAGACTATGATGCCATTGTTGAGTCATGAGGGGAGCCCAGAGAATCATCCACATCGAGCCAAGAGAAACCACACAAGTGAATTAAACTCCATATTTTAACCCAAAATCTTAAAGCATTTGGTTTATTAGTCCTCTCGATTATATGTTGTCCAACATTCACATTTCTAAGCAATGCAAGAATTCTAACTCACACCTAACCCAAAATTGTATTGGAGATGATTTTATATGGTTTGGATCAATTCTCCAATTCTAATCTACGTTGTTATAATACTCTCAAGATTAAAAATATTTTGATCATAAATATTCATTTATTATTATCTTAAAAAACACTCAAATTTTTTTAAAAGATTTCTTTATTTTTTCTCCTACATTCGTCCTACCAAAATATTTTCTCCCCTTCCGTTCCAAACTCTCAAAGCTAAGTAACAATTGAAAACTTGAGAAATCTAATTCACATGATTGAAAAATAGAGACTTAAATTACACAATATTTTTTGGGGGGAGTTAAATTACACAAATGTAATGCATGAAGATGCAAACTTACAATTAAGCCTTAGACTAACTAATTTGTTAATTTATTAGTTGCTCTTGTCAAAGGAACTAGCAAATTGCAAGGCTATGACTTCTAGGCACGATGAAAACATGCCTTCCATTAAGCTCAAGGCTTCTACAAAAATATGTTGCTTGTTCGTTAATTGAAAATGACTTGTAATGGGAAACACCTTCTAATAGTTGACTGACGTTATCAACATTTACACATCAAATCTATTCATGGTGTATTTGTGAACATTGAAGATTGAAACAGAATATAAAAACAGAACGTGGGAATTGCACGCTTCTCATTGTTTAAGAGAAGGATATAGATGTAGCTATCATGGATTCACGGTTTTATAAAGAACGTTGAGTATTCATTTTCTCGAGACAGTGAGACACCAAACCAAAGTTTGGATGTAATAAGAAGGAACATCACATTGCAAGGTTTCAAACCAACATCAATGTACCAACTATATAATCGAATCGTGCCTCTAACATAATTACCTCTAATAGAGAGAGCATGTCAGAAAATATAAAAGTCAAAATCAAACTACTCACATGTAGTTCAAGTGAAAAAGTTGAGAATATTTGTGGATTTTTTTTTACAAAATAAATAAAAAAATAACTAAACAGACACTTTGTAACATTGATATTTTAAAATCAGAAAAAAAAATATTTAAAATCAAAGAAAAATTAATTCATTTATGATTTTCAAAGTATATATTGAAAGAGAAAAATATTTAACATCATATAGAAATTAAGTATGTATATTAATTTAAAATAATCTATTCTTTTATTTAAAAATAAAGTAAATGATAAATCACTATTATAAGAGTATATTCCAATTTTATATATGAAACTAAATTTTGAAATTAATGAATTTGAGAATATAAACAAAACAACAATATTTAGTGCACATGATATTCTTATAAGCCACATAACATAAAAAGATCAATATGGTACTTAGGTTAAGTTATGAGATTCTCCCTCCGATTAAACTCAAGTCATAACACTTGTTACTTTTTCTCATGCAATCATGTAACAAAAAAACTTGTGGTTTATTTAATGTGAACCATAGCTATGAGAGTAGATGCTACAAAGTACAATGCCCACTATCGAGTGATAATAGGAGCTTGAAAATTATCACATTAGGGTAAGAATAACCGTAAAAGTGAATTTTCTGTCGGAAAAAAAAAACCGTAAAAGTGAATTGGACACTACCATATCTTTATTTAAAATGTTAAGATAGTAGTAGGTATATGAATCTTTTCATATTGTTCAACATCCACTTTTTTTTATCTTGTGTATGATTCATACTCACACTCACATACCAAACCTCAGTGGTAACTTACATTACTGCAGTAACCATCAATACACCGTTTCTCTCTCTCGACCAAATTTTGAACCCTGCATAAATAGTTAATTTAATACAAGCTAGCAAAGTATATAAATATGCAATAGCCAATGTCTAAAGCTACGCACAACCATCTACCAATTTGCCATAGCCACTTAACATGAAAACATCAACTACCACTATTGTGTCCCTCTTTATTACCCTCTTCATCTCTCCCTCTCTAGCATCTCTCCTTTCCTCCCCAAATAACACATGCAACCTTACACCCTTCCCATCATTTTGTTTATCTATTCTGCCCTCTCAACATTTGTCCATAGATGACCAAACCATTTTCTTCCTTCAACAATCCTTAACAATAACTCAAAACAATATTCAATCAATCTCCTCTTTTTTTAACCAATCCACCTTTCCATTTTCCACTTTACTTGTCCTTCAAGATTGTCTTAATCTTGCTGAATTAAACACTGATTTCTTGTCCGTTGTACTCCAAGCCCTAGAAATCAATACTACAATGAGTAGTAATCAAGCTAATCATTTGCAAACATTGCTTAGTGCTGTTTTAACCAATCATCAAACATGTCTAGATGGTTTTCTTGAGGTAAATCCTTTTCCAAAAATTAGCACTACCTTATCAAACTCTCTTTCTGATGTGAACAAACTTTATAGGATAGCTATTCAGTTTTTCACTATACGTCGGACTCAAACTATCATTGCAAGATTAACAAATCAAATTACAATTACAACAAATAATAGAAAGTTGTTACAGACAAGTGTTGACAATGTAATGGTGAGACAGAAAGTGATTGTCAACCCTAATGGATCTGGTGATTTTGTCACTATAAATGATGCTGTGGATGCTGCACCTACCAAAACAGGCACCAACAATGGGTACCATGTAATCTATGTGGTTGCTGGGATTTATAGTGAGTATGTTTCTATTCCTAAGAGTAAAGAGAATCTAATGATCGTTGGAGATGGCATCGGTCGGACTATCATCACTGGAAATCGCAGCGTGGTTGATGGTTGGACCACTTTCCAATCCGCAACTTTTGGTAAGCTAATTAATAGTTCGAACACACGCACACGCTCTAATAAAGTTTAAATTTTACTCTCATAACGCGTATAACTTATATGCGTTATGATAGATATAATCATTATAACTTATAAGTATCAAGGTCATCTGTACATGCACGCTCGTAATTTCTTGTAACACACTAGGTCATCTAATATGCAAATTGTTACAAATCACAGGATTAAAGAGATTAAGATTCATCTTTTAGGGAAAATAACTTGAAAGCTTGATAGATAGGAATGAAAGATGGTAAATAAATACATGAGATTCTCTATATATCAAGCTAGTAGAGAATCAACAAACTAACTATTACTAACAAAATCTACCTAAATTTTATACTTCTATTACAAGTAACCTTTGATAATGCATGCGTCAAAAGTGTTATTAGACTAGTCGCACAAAAAACACACGTGTGTTCTTTGAACAACAAGTCTAGATAACACACAATCAGACACAAATTGGACATTGAGTTCTTTGATGTTGCATTTTATCTGTTAGTCCATGCACATTAATTAATATAGCACTTATCTCAACTTAAGTACCGAATATTGATTGCTATGTTTGTGCAGCTGTAACGGGAAAAGGGTTTGTAGCAGTGAACATAACATTTCGTAACACTGCGGGATCCAACAAGCATCAAGCAGTTGCAGTAAGAAACGGAGCTGACATGTCAGTTTTCTATAAATGTAGCTTTGAAGGTTACCAAGACACATTATACGCGCATTCCCTTAGACAATTCTACAAAAACTGCGACATATATGGAACAATTGATTTCATATTTGGCAATGCAGCTGCAATATTCCAAAACTGTAACATCCATCCAAGACTTCCAATGCAAAATCAATTCAATGCAATTACAGCACAAGGAAGAACAGATCCTAACCAAAACACAGGGTTCTCTATATGGAATTGTTACATTGTAGCAGCTAGTGAATTGGGTGGTGCAAATAATAATTATAATGACATAAAGACATATTTGGGTAGGCCTTGGAAAGAGTATTCAAGGACAATTTATATGCAAAGTTTTATTGATGGTTTAATTGATCCTAAGGGGTGGATGGAATGGTTAGGAGAATTTGCATTAAGCACATTGTATTATGCAGAGTATGCTAATTGGGGACAAGGTTCAAATACTAGTAATAGGGTCACATGGAAAGGGTACCATCAAATTGATGGAAAAGATGCTGATGAATTTACGGTTAACAAATTTATACAAGGTGACACGTGGTTGCCTATGACTGGAGTGCCTTTCAGAGCTGGGTTTCAGTGATTATATATTTCTTCACCTTGATACTCATTCATTTAAAATGTGGTTTCAACTTAAAAATGCAATGCAATATCAAGTGAAAAATCAATTCATTTGAAAGTTGAAAGTTGGCAAGAGAAAAAAATAAAATTTAGTTTTTCTTTTTATATATACCGACAAAATTTTAATATATTCTTTGCTTATATACTGATAAATCAGTGCATTTGAAAGGAAAAAAAAACAAAATTTTAATTTATCCTTTGCTGTATAAAGAAAAATATGTATGTCAAATGAAGATAGAGGTCCTCTTCATTTTCTAAAAGAAATACAATTGTTATTGTTTTTATGGTGAATAAAAAATGTAGCTACATATTTTTCTAAAATTAGTGAGGTTAATTGAGTTTTTAAATACCAAAACTATAGCAATAGTCTAATAGAGGTATCTAACTTTTAAGAAATAGAGAAGATCATACACAAAAAACACTTTTAAGAAACAGAGAAGATTATAGCATCATACACACAAATATGAAGTGTGGCAGAGGAGAGACTCTACCCACTAATTATCACCTTAAATTTAGCTTATAATCTAAGAAACAAAAACCATAAAGGTTCTATATATCATGCGGCTTTCACCATTCTTTGTTTTTAGAAAACATAATTAATCTAGCATTTGACTCTAAACCTCACATTTACTATAACAACTTCTAAACCATTCTTCAATAATCTACATTCAAAGAAATTTCTATTTTGGACACCATTCTGAATTGCACACTCCGGTAGGGTTTGACGGAGGATTACCACCGCCTGATCGGCATAACCTTTGAAAAGAATATATCAACATACAATTCAGAAGAGATCAGAAAAAAGTTATATCTAACTTGCATACAATTTTTTATTACTAGTGTAGAAACTCGTGCTTTGTATATAATGTGGTTAAATACGCACATTCATAGGAGCTAGCTAGCTGCGTATATATAGATAAATCAAAATGGTTGAGGAAGATACACAAAAGAAGAGGAGAATCGTCTTAATCGGTGTCTCAGCCTTTTTACTAGTGGCTATGGTGGTTGCCGTTACCGTTGGTGTAAGTTTTGGTGTTAATGATTCAAAGGATAACAACGGTAAGACTCATACGGCTTCAACCGTAAAAGCGGTGAAAAGTTTTTGTCATCCAACGGATTACAAAAAAGAATGCGAGGAGAATGTAATAGAAAATGCCGGAAACACAACGGATTCAAGAGACCTCATTAAAATTGCTTTCAATGTCACCGTTACAAAAATCGGCGAGGGAATAAAGAAAACCAATCTTTTGCATGAGGTTGAGAAGGAACCAAGGGCGAAAATGGCACTAGACACATGCAAGCAATTAATGGATCTTTCTATTGGCGAATTCGATAGGTCAATCGATGGAATAAAAAAATTTGATCTCAATAATTTAGAAAACATTCTTGTGAATTTAAGGGTTTGGTTAAGTGGTGCAATTACATACCAAGAAACTTGTTTAGATGGTTTTGAGAATACTACTAGTGATGCTAGCAAGAAAATGAAGAGTATTTTAACAACTTCAATGCATATGAGTAGCAATGCACTTGCTATCATTTCGGATTTGGCGAAGAATGTGTTGGATTTGAATGCGACAAGTGATGGACGCCATCTTATTGATGATTATAAGGGTGATTATGTGGGTGAACAAGTTGTTGCTAAAGATGATATTAATGATGTTCCTTCTTGGGTTGGTGATGGTTTAAGTGTTGGTGTAAGAAGACTTCTTCATGTAAATCAACACAAACTCAAGGCTAATGTGGTTGTGGCTAAAGATGGTAGTGGAAAGTTTAAGAAAATCAATGATGCTTTGAAACAGGTGCCAAAGAAGAACCAAAAACCTTTTGTTATTCATATCAAGGAAGGTGTTTATCATGAGTATGTTGAAGTTACTAAGAAAATGACTCATGTTGTGTTTTTTGGTGATGGTGGCAACAAGACAAGAATTACTGGCAACAAAAATTTTATAGATGGAATTAACACTTACCAAACCCCCACTGTCGGTACGTGTATCCTTTACGTAGTAAAAATATTTTAGAGACGAATTTCGCACTTTTCTTTCCTTAACGTGTCGCTATTTCAGCTTTTTCTATGTGCAAAACTATACATGGGAAGCAACTATAAATATATCAACTTAAAAACCATTATGCATGATTAGGTATTATGGGAATTAAGCATTAATAGTTACTTGGAAGTAACAGTATGATTTTTTTTACCAAAGAAGAACAATATGTTAATTGCAAAATATATTGATGTTTATGCTTACATATTGCAGCTATTGAAGGAGATAACTTTGTAGCCATCAATATAGGATTTGAGAATTCAGCTGGACCTCAGAAGCATCAAGCAGTAGCCATAAGGGTCCAAGCAGACAAGGCAATCTTTTACAAATGTTCAATGGACGGATATCAAGACACATTATATGTACACACCATGCGTCAATTTTATCGTGATTGTACAATTTCAGGAACCATTGACTTCATCTTTGGCGATGCAATAGCCGTTTTCCAAAACTGCACATTCTTAGTTAAAAAACCATTAGAAAACCAACAATGCATTGTAACTGCACAAGGTAGAAGAGAGAGACATCAACCATCAGGAATAGTCATTCAAAATTGCCACATTGTGGCCGATACTCACAATGTGAAATTCGACAACAAAGCCTATCTTGCGCGTCCGTGGAAGAATTTCTCAAGGACTGTTTTCATGAAAACTTACATTGGAGATTTGATTCAGCCAGATGGATTTATGCCATGGCATGGACCAAATGGTACTGTTTCTGGCATTGATACTTGTTTTTATGCTGAGTATAATAATAAAGGTCCTGGTTCGGATAAATCAAAGCGTGTAAAATGGCCTGGGATTAAAACACTTACATCACAAAATGCAAGTCATTTTTTACCATCTATGTTCTTTCATGGAGATGATTGGATTAAGGTTACTAGAATTCCTTACTCTTCTGGAGAGAAATCCACCAAGAAGTAAATCAAATAAATTTACAGGAGGTGCAAAGTCATCATTTGTACAGTTAATTGTATTTTATCTTTCATAATTACTAGATTATTAGTTTGAAAGTTAGTTTTTTTTTTTTTGCTGCATTTCTCATCATAGGTGATTATGCGCTATTTTGTTCCTAATTCCTATCAGACCTATAGATTCACAATTGATGTAAATTAAATCCTGACAATTTTATTTTTATAATTACTTGATAGACTTCTTTATACTTTTGCTCCTGCAAATCTATAGTACTTTGATTCTAGTCCTTTTAAAAAACTTGTTTTGTGCTTGAAATTTATAAAAACTCTTATTCTAATCCAAAGCCCCAATCTATCTTATCTTGAAGAGACTAATAATTGCTTGAAAGACAAATTAAAATAATAATAATGATGATAATAAATTAAAACAGAAAACAAAGCAGCTCCATAAAAAAATGCAAACAAAATGTGTAAGACGTTCTCACTATAATCTCTAAATGTATCAAAATTGCAAACACGTCCGGGGAAGTGCCAAGACCAACACTTGATTAATGTTTCAGGACCACAACAGAGGAAGACGTCACATCTCTACCAAAAACATTAAGACATTGAGAATATGGTCGCCTATCTTATATATCCAGCATCGTATTCATTCATATACGGCTTGGGAGCAGATGGACTAGCACAGTAGAGGTGCAGACGGACGTAGGGTAGCGCAGTCAAGGTTTTTGTTTCCTAATAAAACAGTTTTGAGCCCAAGGTGTTCACTTCCCTCTTCTTTCCCTTTTCCCTTGTTGATTGTGAAGAGAAAACGTTTCTGTTACGTCTACTTGTTGCATTCTTTGTGTTGAGGAGCCAAGATTGATTTAGAGGTGCAAAACTGATACTTACCTATTTGGGTAATATCGACTGTAATTGATTTTGCTTCAACAATTGGTTTTAACTTGAAGCTAAAATTTATAGTTTTTGACTTCAGGTTTATTGTTCAATCCACTCTCACGGTTACGAAGATGTTTCCAAACATAAATAATTTTAGCTTCAATTAACTAAAATCAATTATAAACAATCTTTTCATTCAAAATTAATTTTTGTAGCCGTGGAATCAAACATACACTAAAACTTGCTATCAATGTCTGCAATGAGGAAGGTATGACTTCTATTGGTTTCCCCCTAAATGGAACTTTATTCATTAGGTTGAAAATTTAGCACACACAAGAAGGTCCAGAGTGTCTTGTACTGTGGTAGTTAGTTTCAGTTTCAAGTGTAGAACTACATTAGAAAAATGCTTCTGAGTTTACTATGTAATGTATGCAATGTTGTTTTTCCTTACATGCATTAGACTATGAGTATAAGTGGACAATGACACATCGATGCCAATAATAATTTAAAAAAATAAAAGTGATTAAATTTGAATATAAACACATGTCAAACGTGTCGGTGTCGGACTTTTGATTGTGAATAGAATCAGTAGATTAAGACATCTTCAAAATTTGATTGTTTAAAAGACCATCTTATTTACTGTTTGCTTGCATATAAATATTTAGAGAAAATAGATACAAATATATAACTTCAATAGCTCTGTACATTTTACTTGCATGCCAAAATATATCTTCTCACATGTCAAAATAGATTCAATTCCTTGGGACAATCTTATCATTATTACATTAGGGATGTTTCTTGAGAGAATTTTCTACATAAAATTCTATTGGTATTCTTCTACTTTACTTCCCATTCTGTATAGTATCCATTGTACGTTTACAAAGAGAATAAACACCATTGTTTTCCAACATTAACATAAGAATATAAGTTTAGTTTATTTTAAAACATTATTTTGTCAAACACACAATCAAAAATTCAATTCTCTATTACAAGCCAAATGATATACGCCTAAAGTTGAAATGTGAAATTATGATTCTAACACACAATTCTGATTCCAACGCAAAATGGATTTTTTTTTTTTTTTTATTCTAAAAAACAGACGGGTGACCACTCCTAAACAATAAAACCAAAAACAAGAGGCATTAACTACCAAAGGGGTGTCGACTGTGGGGGCCCCGGGGGATGAAGTGTTGGTTGCGGTCTCTAAGGTGTGGAAGTCTTAGGCCCCTTCTAAGGTGATAGTTTTTTCATGGCAGTTGCTCCTTGATAGGATTCCTTCCCGGCTTAACCTGGTCAGGTGTGGGGTTCCGCTTCCTGTTGGGGGTTTAGGTTGTGCTTTTTGTGACGCGCCGTCTGAGTCCACGGTGCACTTGTTCCTTTCCTGTCCTTCTTTCCTTCCGGTTTGGTATCAGGTGTGTAGGTGGCTTGGTTGGGAGTTTGTGATCCCCCTTCGGTTAGCCCAACAGTTCCAAGCTTTCATAGGCCTAGGAAGGGGGAAGAGAGTTATGTTAGGTTTGCTCCTTGTTTGGCATGCTGTTATTTGGACCATTTGGGCGTCCCGGAACGATCTAATTTTTGTTGGTGGCTTACTTCGTGAGGAGCCCGTGGTGGATAGAGTGAAACTCTTAGCTTGAAAGTGGTTCCTAGCTAAGTGGCCTGCTAGTTCCTACTCTTTCTACGAGTGGGAGGTGCAGCCCATCCTGTATTGGAACCAGTAGGGTTTTGTGGTGGTAGTTCTCCTGGGGGCCTTGCAGGGTTGGGTGGGGTCCCACCC
>Ga0228711_1003403_pt1 | contig 24657 bp, 7 predicted proteins | sample MedpolnodulmetaG_2_FD_177996 | JGI IMG/M metagenome (GOLD analysis project Ga0228711, IMG submission 177996) | Root nodule microbial communities from Medicago polymorpha collected in Santa Monica, California, United States - brown nodules | ecosystem: Host-associated > Plants > Roots > Nodule... | reverse complement strand
TTCCAATGATGTAATCTCACTACCCAAGGTGATTACAATGTTTATCCCAACCCTAGAGACCCTCCTTACAAAGATACTCAACCCTCAAGTTCCCCCCTTTGTAAACCCTAGGCCTCTAGCTTCAGCTTTCTTCAAAAAATCTGCAAAAACCACTTAAATACTAGTCACAGCAGTCCAAAATCGTGTCACGATTTAGTCCAATCGCGCCACGATTGTCTCTAAACAACCGTTGTGACCAGTCCCTTTCAGGGAAACTTGGTGAGGAAGCTGTTGAATCGCGTCACGATTTCCCAAATCGTGTCACGATTTTCCATCTCAAGAACCAACCTCTCTGCCAATCCAATCGTGTCATGATGCCCAAAATCGTGACACGATTTCAGGTTTTCCTGCAATCACAATTTGAAGCCAATATACAACAAAGCACAAATGAATCTGAGACTGAAATAATGAAGTAATACTACTCAATGATCAGCATTCCCTATTCCTAAGTTAATATATGTACAAGCCAAGAACTAAACCTAGAGCACACATAAGACACCCCAAAACAATCCTTAACTCAGAAATCAATCCCAACCAAAGAAGCAGATTAATTAACACTAATTCGACAATGAACAACAAAAAATGCCTCTGATGATGAATAAGCGGCGTTTGAGTTAATAATGCACAACTTCTGCAAACCTTTATATCCCCACTCTTCCAATCACAATCAGATCCTAAAATTGCATGAAATTAAGGTTTAGGGCAGATCATATATGCATAAATCAGCATTTCGATCCTTAAAATTGCAAGGGCTGATCAATTTAGTCCTTCAAACCTTAAAAATAGAAAATTAGTCTCTTAAAATGTACATATTTTGATAATCAGTTTCAAAGACTAAAATGTTGATTTACTTAAATTTGAGCTACTAATTTGACTTGATCCTTATAATTTTGGTTAATTAGTTGTTATGATATTTATATATAGTACATGATTTCGTTGACAACTCTTTTTAGCATCCTATATCTACGCCTTCCTTTTTCTTATAACCGTGTAAGTGAAATCATCGATAATTTTGATGCTCTTGTACGTCAAAGTTGTACTTTTGAACCGAGATTTTGAATTTTCTTAATTTTCCTTAAGGGATCAATGAAGTGAAGTGTTAAAATGATATAGAAGTATAAAAAGCTTGAGCAAAAGAATTTCTTGGTGAGTTAGGATTCAAAGTTCTAATTTCTACTCAAAAATCAACTTTATGTGTAAATTCTATTGTCATTCTCATCAATAACTCCTACAAATTCACATTTGAACCATTAACAACTGGTTCTTATTTGAAGCTAGAATTTGAAACTTTTGACTCGACAATTGATTTTAACTCTTGAATATATTGTTCAACTCACTTTCACACAAATGTATATTGTTAAACGAACTTTGCTCTCATTCAAAAAGCTAACAATGTGAAACTCCAATACAAAATTCAATAAATTTAAAAATAAATCACTTACATATTCAACTCAATTTCATTCAAAATTAATGTATGGTACTCTTAGTGCATAATCAAACCACTTAAATATGTCAAATAGTATTTTTTTTTCGTTTGAACTCACGGCAATCTCTTATAATCTATGAAGCACGAACATGATAGAAACACCGACACAAGTAATAATTTGTAAAAATGACATAATTGAGTGTAATCATCGGTATCGGACATCGACGCGTGTCTGACACTGAGACACCCCTAATCCGAGGATGACACAAAAATAAAAAATCAAACACAAAAAGAATTAGTCCATAGTCTATTTCATTGTTTCCAAAATAAAACACAAACCTAAAAACACTGCACATGTTAAATTGCAAAATTTAAAACAAGAAATTTAGTTGCTTAATCACAAGAGACATATCATATCACATAATAAAGTAGAGAAAATCAATTGATATCTATATATTTGGCTATGTAAAACAAAGGATGAGACTATTTGAACCGAGGATGGGAAATTGTCCTATTTTCTAAATGTCTTATTATTTATTGTGTTCTTGTAGTAGAAGCATGTCTTATTATTTGATGTGTTCTTGCAGCTGTAGAAGCATGTCCCTACACATGGTATATCTGGCTAGAAATTGGCAAATGAAACTATTGACTGAGGTGGTTCCTGAACTCATTGGGAAGTGGCAGGATGTTGTACCTAACCACTTCAATTTCCTCGATGCTTTTTATGGCAAGCCGCATAGGTATGCCTACACCTTTCAGAAGTACGTATTTGTCACTAGGGTGGATGTAGAAAAAAGAGTCTTCTACTGGAGTCAAGCTTCTTCGATTGATGGAGAGAAGTGTTTTTAGTGAAATTATGATGAGTATTTTCATTCTCTTTGTTCATATTCTTGTGGAGTCAGATTGTTTTTTTGGTGCACAAAGCTAAAACAAAAAAGAAAACAAAAGAAATAGAAAAAAGAGAGCTACACTCAAATAAAAAGTTTCAGCTACATCACTCCGAAGAAAATTTAAAAGATCTGAGATCTGTCGGAGGAGACTCGTAACAAAGAAACTCAAAATTTGATGAGGCATCAAACTTGACCAAAAAAATCCACACAATGATTTCCTTCGCGGAGGGTGTGATTCATCGTAACATTTCCCTACTTCAATAGCTCTTTTATATCTTGTCGGTTAGAATACATTTAGAAGAGCAATGGGAACAATGATATAGACTATGGACAAAAAATATTATAATTCTTGTTGTCCATGAATATATAGATGAATGGGTGATGATTTACGTTGATTATACATTCTATATGTGCAGCCTTTTGAGAGCATTACACTAAGGATGAGGCCATACCTTGGATGATCAAGAAAATAAAGTATGGTAATCGATAGGTTTAGTTTCACATGGTGCTTAACTATAGCTCAATTTTTTAATATTGTGTTTGTTTTAATTTTTTGTGTGCCTTAAAAGTGAGTGCAGAAACTGTCATGGAAAATTAAATTATGGTTCTTGACCAATTGAATTATGCCTCTAATTTGAACAATCTCTTGTATAACTTCATATTGGATTATTATTGTATGGCCTCATTTGTTATGCAATACAATTTTGGATTTCTTACGATGTGTTCAACTAAAGTTGCTTATTAATCAATTTAGTGCTTTAAATATATTTTCTAAAAAAAAGAGTGAATTTGCTAATTGATAGGATCAATTCAAAAATTAGTTTTTAACTTTTAGTTGTAGATTTGCTACAAAAGTCTTGGTTATGTTGTTATAGATTTGCTACGAATTGTCTTAGTTATGTTGTTGTAGATTTGCTGTGAAATTACTCTAATAAGTCACTGCGGAAAATACATTTAGAACGTTTATTTTTTGTGGATTAACGAAATATTTGCTATAATTTTATAAAAGTTTGTGTAATCAGTGCATTGGAAATTGAACTTTTAAATTTTAAAAGAATAATTACTTTATTTAGCATGCTTAAAGTGCCCTGGAGACACTCGTTAACAAGACCCTAATCCACTGTTTTCAATTCTCAATAATTAATATGTGCCATCAAATGTAAAGAAATTGAACTCTTGTTGCTTTCAACAAGGCCGTTCCTATAAAATTAAAGGCCTCACTCTATTATTAAAAAATACCTCTACTAAAAAATGCAATTTTTTTTAATAAGAATCATCCTTTATTTAATTTGTAAATGACATAAATAACACATAAGAAGTAGGTCACCTGTGTTACAAATTTCAAATCACAAAAGTGTACTTGTATTATAATTTACTTATTATTTTTTAGGAATAAAAGTAATTTGATGTCTTATTTTATTTTAAAGGGTAGTGTTAACTTGTGCTCTAAGGGCACAAGTTAAGAATATATAAATGGAATTAAAAGATAAAATTTTGAATTTCTATAACATTGAATGCACAATTTCTAACAAAATATTTCTATTTTTTGTTTCTTAACTTGTGTCTTGAGGGCACAAGTTAACATTTTTCCATTTTCCTATTTTAAATTACACTTCTTTATTAGTAAAATACTCACAAAGGAAGCTAGTAGTGTCCTTGAGCAAGGTCGGGATGGGCTACCTCGCATTGGGGCCGTCCATAAAGAACCCCAATTTGAGACACAAAAGAACATCAATTTTCGTTTAATAAATACATTACATATGGTATAAATGTATAGATGTGCACTAGTAGTTTTTAATATTATATGTCAAATAATTATAGGGTATAACAATTTTTGTGCTCGTGTGTTTGCAAAAGTGTCTTTTATTTTATGTATTTGTGAAAAAATAAGAAAATAATATAAAAGAATAGATTAAAACAAATGATATTTCGCAACTAATCTCAAATTAGTAAATAATGCAATTTATAATTTTCTATAAAATAATACAACAATATTAAATCTTATGCGATTATTTGTAAAAAATTAATTTAGTTATAGGACAGAAAATAGAAACATAATACATAAATCTAATAAGGGTTAAAATTAAAATTATCTTTGTACTTTTAACATATATAATATTTATTCTCACATAACATGCATGACTTAATGAGACTTATTTAGTACATGAAGAATTAGAAAAATATGTATTCTTTGACAGATATATTGATGGTTCATGCATGTAGTTCGTGTTGTTGTTTGTGATTGAAAACCATGTAATCTTTGCAAAATATATTAGTGGTTCGTGCATATTGTTTGTGATTGAAATACATTACTCCAAAGTCATTTTTAATTCATGAGCATGAGAGAAAATCAATTATGTGATTTATCTAATATTCAAATTTTTAACAAAGCATGCATTCGTCCAGATTTCTAAAATGTTTCTCTTTGAAAAATGGTTCAGGCAAGTTGTATATCAACTCACAATATTAATTAAAAAATTGCACGGCCCATGCCACAAAAAATCGCATGATCGACCTTAAGGATAGCCTATAAGAAGGGGGCATAAGGATAGCCTATAAGAAGGGGGCATGATCTCTATCCCTTTAGCCAAAATTTTATCGATGAGATTTTTTGTCCCTTTTTGGGCCAATTAAAGTGTAGGCTTACATGATTATAGGCTTGGTGGCGGTGGGTGGTGTGGAGGAGGTGTTGTGTGGTGCCGATTTGTGTGATCCGTGCGGCGGCTGCAGGTGTGACAATATCTCTTCCATTCACGATTAATCCTCCTTCAACGAACTTCCAGATCGTTTGTCGTCGTAAAGATCGTGGTGGTTGCGGTTGTTCGTGCCAGTGGTCGTGGTGCTTTGGATTTTGCTTGTTTGGTGGCAGACCCTCCCGAGGTCACTGTGTGTATTCTATTGGTGGTAATGGTGGTGGAGTGACTTTGCGTGGGGGATCGTGGTATTTCTGGACTCGGAGTTGGTATCATAACAGTTTGTGGACGGGAGCAATATAAGAGGGTGCCTAGTGTTGTTTAGGTGAGGTGGCGGGTGTTTTGTGGGTGGTTATTCCTTTTGGAGGCTGCCTCTGTTACTCGGGTCCTTGTTCGTCGTCACTAGTTCTTGTTTTGCTTTTTTGTGGTTGTTAAGGTGTTTAGTGTGTTTGGAGGAAGCGGGTCCCGTTGAGCTAAGCCTTTTCCTTTTGATCTGTTTGTTGTTTGCTCCTCCGCATTTCATGTCGTTTGTCATTCTTTTTTGTGTGCTGGTTTCTGATGGGCCGGTTAATTTTGCTTCGAGATCGGGAATCGGTGTCTAGCTGCAATTTTGTTTGGCGTGATTTGGTGTTTCTCTGGTGTACCAGGGGTGAGGGGTGCCCTTCTGGTTTGGTCCTAAAGTCTGGTGGGCCGATCACTTTTGATTCGAGATCGGGAGTTAGTTCCTTGGCTCAAGTTTTGGTTTTGGGCTTTTTATGGTTTCTTTCAGTGGACCAGAGGTCGAGAGGTGGCAGAAGCTGAATGGTCTTTCGGATAGGAGTTTTTCGAAGGTGGCTCAACTTTGGTGTTCGGGGCGAGGGTTTATTTTTTAGGGGTGTTTTTCTTTGGGGATGAGTAGTGACGATGGATGGTTGGATTTCGTTTTTACAGTGGTCGGTTTCGTGAAGGAGTTTGTTTTAGGTGGTGACGTGTATTTTGGTGGGTGTGGTCCTCAGGGGTATTTTTAGGGTGTTTATTTTCGGGTGTTCCGCCTATATACGGCGCCTTTTGTTTGTATTCTCAGTTTCACCGGTCTCTGTTCGTCTTGAGCAAGGATCAAGTTGCTTAATAAAATTTGTTGTTTCAAAAAAAAAACTCGTACTCGCTGAGAAAAAATTTACACTTATATAGTTCCAAATGGAGTAATAACCACATATATGTCCATTTATAGGGACAAATTGACATTTATATATAGTTGTGTCACAGTTCATGACATATTTGTTTTACTTACGTGTGTATTCATAACTTAGTTTCCTTGAATATTTGTTTTCCTTGACTTAGAAATCACCTCTGAATATGGATATTTACTTGTAGAATGAGTATGCAAATATCTAATAGATGTCATATTATTCCAATTTTTTTATATTTAATTACTCATTTAGATATTTTTAAATTAGACATTATTCAGTTTATTCAATATCAAATTTGAATTTTTAATATAAACTTTTTCTAATGACATAAATTATTCAATTAAGATGTGCATATACACTTTTAGTTCTCCAAAATAGTCCATATAAAATGAAAATAGGGACTAAAAGTGAATAAATTTTTTGTAGGGACTAAACATATTTAACCCTATTTTCTATATAGAATTTTTGTGAATTTTTTTCATATTTTATTTAATTATAAAATAAATAAATTTATAGGCTTAAATGCTCTTTTGATCCCTTAAGTATACTTTAAGTTTTTTTTTAGTCTCGTTTTAGTCCCTTCTGTTAGGTTTCCGTTAGGTTTAATAAAAAAAACGTTAAGTTTGGACACGTGTCACCTTGTCATGGCTCTGAGAAAAAAAATATTCAAAAAAAAATATTTTTTAATATAAATTTTATTTTTTTGTAGAAAAAATTCGCATAACCAATGACAAGGTGACACGTGTCCTTTGTAATTGGCTTTGGGATTTTTTTTTAAAAAAATATTATTTTTTTTGTAAAAAAAAAAAAAACTCAGAGCCAATGACAAGGTGACATGTGTCCAGGAGTTAACATTTTTATAAACCCTAACGGAAACCTAACATAAAGGACCAAAACGAGAATAAAAAAAACTTAAAGTACTCAAACAATCTTTTTTTAGTTAAAGGACCAAAGCGATACCAACTAAATACTTAAAGGACCAAAAGAGCATTTAAGCCTAAATTTATATGTATCGGTTTCACTGTCCCGCGTTTTGGTCATTAGTTATGCAATGTGTCTATGTGAGGTTGCTACGATTGAAATCATGATTTATATAACTTTTTAAGAGTAAATAGACAATTACCCCCGAAATTGTAAGTTTCGTCAATTACCCCCTTGAAATTAACAAAACTTCAATTTTTCCCCTGAAATTGCACAACGTTAATCAATTTACCCTAAAAAAGTTCAGTTAGTCAACATGACGTTTTGCAAATACCCCTTGAAGTTGTGTCCATCTCTGTGACCCCTCAAATCTGGAATTGAATAATGAATAGTTAAATCCAACTAATAAAAACTTCACTGAGCTTAAATTAATTCACTCGAACACATTTAAGTGTACACGCACGCACGCAAAAAAAGAGAGATGAGACCTGTCTCAAGATGATTATTGTACACGTTATTCAATTTTCTATTTGCAGGATATGCATTAGGACCTTGACCAACAAAATCTATATTGGGCAAACTTGTTATGTTTGCAGTAGAATGCACATTTGAAAGGAGATTAGCCATTAGAAGCAGTTTTTGACTCTCTCAAACTAAATGTGTTAAGGTATGTTGCAAGCTCACTATGTATGTGCATATTAACATTGTTTGGTGTGCTCAACATAACATGTTTGTTGTCCTCAACATAACATTAGCATGATTATCAACTTCGACATGCACTTTAGATTTCAAAAGACTGTATTGTTCTGCACGTCTAGCACCTGATAAATTTAACCCAAACAAAGAGGACACCATATCAGCAGAGAACACTTTGCAGGGGTCGTCGATCTTAACAAAGAAGAACCCATAACAGATGAAAAACTGTGAGAATTTACACCGTGGTTCTGAATTCCGACCAAACATGGGGTAGAAGCTATTGAACGCAACCCCTCCAATGACTCGCGATCAACAATGCCAGTCGAATCCCTTATATCACCAAATGCATTGCGACTTGCTGGACGTGACATGTTGCTAGACAAAGTAGGTTGATCAAATCAATTCTGCTAAAACATTAACTTATAAGTGTAATAAAATGGCAATGGTAGAGCAGTATAAGCAATGGATAAGAATTTCTCTGTTAATTTATTTGCTTTAAATTATGAAAGTGAAAAAACTTTTTTCATCTTATTGGATGGTTATAATTGAAAATAAAGACTAGAACAGAAGCAATCAGGATAAATGAATACCTCAAGAATGTCAGAATAACATGTTCTCCTCACACCAAGACCAGCTCCTGTCATTCTTGTCATACCATCCATATGTGCATCAAGTAACTGATTTGAACTCTGCTAGAGAGATTCCGCCCACTGGTTTTCCTAAGTTCCATCAAATCATTTTCTCCCTATTGTACAGAAAACCCCGGTTGCATCAAAAATAGTGACGAACTATCACCAGAGTCGCATTCTTCCTCCAGTCCCCAAATCCTTCAATTGAAGACAACCCACCACCAGCTTGAAACCTTTGTGTAACACGCCAATCTTCTTTTGACAACAACGGTGGCAGCAACCTAGGATCAATGCTCTCATGCGAGTAATAATACAAAAGGTAAGTTGGATGATCGAATCTCATCCTCAATCAAAACTCCATCATTATTATTGCTCCTCCCACTCACTATTAATAGCTCTGTAATTGAAGTTCCTCAAACTACCAAAAGCACTTAACGATCCCTCAACTGTTGGATGCGCACTTTGTTATATGTTGAATATTATCCAAAACTCTAATATCTAATTTATGGTATTGATTTTGTTATATGTTGAATATTATCCAAAACTCTAATATCTAATATGTTATACAGATGAGTGATTTATTAAAATGGTTCGTACTATCCAAAATTATAATTGTTACATTGTGAGATCAATCACAACATTATTATTGCTACTCAAAGTCGTTGTAGTAAAATTGAAGGCCTCGCTCTAATATTAAAAAATACCTCTACTAAAAAAAATGCAAATTATTTATAAGAACCCTCCTTTATTTAATTTGTAAATGACATAAACAACACATAAGAAATAGGGCACCTAGTAGATTAAGTTTCATATATTATTAACATATACATTATAAGAAGGTTTATTTTTTTTGACAAAATGTACATTATAAGAAGGTTGTTTATTTGGATTCGCTACATTTTTATTTGAAAAAAGATGACATGTATGTGACAGATGAATTGATTCCCAATAGTAGTCTGATTAAAAAAGTTTACACTGATTCAAAAGTTGGACAACTAAGGAGACATTTTTTTCTTGATTGATCATACAATTTACTTGACACATATAACATTGATGGTTATGTAGGGTTTAAAGAGTGTTTCATTGATTAATAAAATGATATATGAGAGGTATATTTATAGTCAATTACAAATTTCAAATCACAAAAGTATACATGTATTACAATTTACTTATAATTTTTTTAGGAATAAGAGTAATTTGATGTCTATTTTATTTTAAACAATATTTCTTTTTTAAGTAAAATATTCATAAAGGTACCTAGTGGTGGCCTTGAGCAAAGTTCAAGATGGGCTACCTTGCATGGGACCATCCATAAAGAACACCAAATTGAGACACAAAAGAACATCAATGTTTGTTTAATATTATATGTTAAATAATTAAAGGGTATAACAAAAAAAAAATTGCTCTTGTGTTCACAAAAGTGTCTTTTGTTTTACGTATTTATGGAAAAAGAAGAAAATAAATAAAAAAATACATTTTTTTAATAAAAAAAAAAGAATAGATTAAAACATAGGGGAGAACAATTAACTTTGTTAATATTTCCTGAATAATCTCAAATTAGTAAATAATGTAATTTATAATTTTCCATAAAATAATACAACAATTTTAAATCTTATGTGATTATTTGTAAAAAATTAATTTAGTTATTGGATAGAAAATAGAAACATAATACATAAATGTAATAAGGATTAAAATTGAGAATATCTTTGTACTTCTAACATTTATAATATTCATTCTCACATAAAATACATGGCTCAAAAAGAGTTATTTAATACATGAAGAATTAGAAAAATGTGTATTCTTTGGGAGATATATTGGTGGTTCATGCACGTAGTTGATGTTGTTGTTTGTGATTGAAATGCATGTATTCTTTGCAAAATATATTAGTGGTTCATGCATATGGTTTCTGATTGAAATACAGTACTCCAAAGTCATTTTTAATTCATGAGCATGAGAGAAAATCAATTGTGTGGTTGATCTAATATTCAAACTTTTAACAAAGCATGCATTCGTCAAATTTCGGCAGATTTCTAAAATGATTCTCTTGGAAAAAATATTCAAGCAAGTTGTATATCAACTCACAATATTAATTAAAAAGTTGCACGACCCAGACCACAAAAAACCTCATTATCGACCTTAAGGGTTTGTTTGGTTCGAGAAATAGGAAGGGAGGGGAGATATTTTAAATAAAAATGTGTTTGGTTCGTAAGGGGAGGGGAGAGATTTTAAAATTATTGTACTACTTTACCCTTAAACTTAATTAAATAAGGATAATAAAGTAACGAAACAATAACGATGTAATCAATAAAAACACGATGTAGATGAAGGAATAATGGATTAGTAGTAGGGTTGTTACAAGTGGTAATAAAAGTTGTTACAAGGAAAAGTTGTTAATAATATGGAATAAAAGTTGTGACAAGGATAATATAACCTAATAATAATAAAAGTTGTTACAAGATAATATAACTTATAACCTAGTAATCTATACTATATATAAAGAAAACAACTCATTTCAGCTCTTTTGGGCTGACTTTTTCTTTCCAAAAATGCCTTCAATTTTGAATACAAATAACACATGTAACAAATAGATAAGAATAATATTAAATATTAAAAAATGTAACAAAAACAATATGAATATATATGTCTGTTTTTTTTTCCTTTATCATTTAAAAAGTGTAACAAACTAGATGAATATATTTATACTTACTTTTTCATTATCTCAATTATACCCTTAAACAACATTTTTTTTTTTGTTATATTGTTGGTGTCATTGAAATAATTAATCATAATTAGTTTGGTTTGTTATAACTTGAAAGCAACAAACATTTATATTTTTAGTTTTAATCAAAATCAAAATTTCATACAAAAAATATTGTTAATAATTTTCAAACGTTAGCACAATAAAAAGAGTGGAAAGACGGGCACGTGAGTGCCTGTCTTTTCGCTAGTAGTAATAATAATAATAATAAAAGTTGTTTCAAAGATAATATAACCTAATAATAATAAATGTTGTTATAAGGATAATATTGAGATTTTAAATTAATCTAAAGATAATTTGGTAATGCAATAAAATTTGCTCTCCTCCTCTCCCCTTCCCTCCTTTTCTAAAAATTTAACAAAACACTCCAAATTAAAAATATTTCATCTTCTTCCTCCAAAACTCTTGAACCAAACGGACCCTAAGGCTTTGTTTGCGAGTTGGGTTTTGGAGGGGAATGGAGGGGAAGGAAAGGCTTATGTAGAGGTAAACCCTTGTTTGGGAGTTTTAAAAAATAAGGGAAAGGTTTTGGGGGGTTTTGAAGGGCTTCATTTGTCCAATTTTAAAGTTCTCCCAAATTAGGGAGTTTTGGGGGGTTAAATATACAAATTGACAATTATGTCCTATAATAATTCAAAATTCCAATTATAATTTACAAGACAAATTACAAAGTATAACACAATGTATTGATTTTAAGAAGAAAAAAAATGGTAAAATAGTAAAATTATCACATAAGTCCTCCATTTCCTTTCCTTGTTGGTTTCTTTAGCTCCCAAACAAGGGGAAGGCTTTCCCTCCTTTATCCCTTCCCTCCCTTCCCTTCCCTTTCCCTCCTAAGCCTTTCCTTCCCCTCCCCTCAAAACTCGCAAACAAAGCCTAAGGATAGCCTATAGGGAAGGGGCATGATCTCTATCCCTTTTTCCAAAATTTTATCAAGGAGATTTTCTCCCCCATACTCGTACTCGCTGAGAAAAAGTTTACATTTGTGTAGTTTCAAATGGGGTAATAACCACATATATGTCCATGTATAGGGACAAATTGACACTCATATAGTTGTGTTAAAGTTCATGGCATATTTCTTTTACTTATGTGTGTATTCATAACTTAGCTTCCTTGATTTTTTTTCTTCCTTGACTTAGAAATCACCTCTGAATATGGATATTTACTTGCAGAATAGTTATGTAAATATCTAATAGATGTCACATTATTCTTATTTTTTTATATTTAATTACTCATTTGGATATTTTTAAATTCCATATTATTCAGTTTATTCAATATCAAATTTGAATTTCTCATTATAGAATTTTTCTAATGACATAAAAGTGTGAATAAATTTTTTTTAGGGAGTAAACTTGAAAGCTTGTAATTTTGTAGAGAACTAAAAACATATTTACCCTATTTTCAATGTATAATTTTTTGTGAATTTTTTTTCATATTTTTATATAAAAAAAAATCAATATAATAAATTTATATGTATCGGTCTCACTGTTCCGTGTTTTGGACATTAGTTGTGCTAACGTGTCATGTGAGGATGTTATGTTTGAAATCATGATTTATATAATTTTTTAAACAAATATACACAACTGTTAAAATATATTTAAGTACAAACTATCGGCAATTTGAATTAGGTAGGGCTCTAATTATTAGAGGTACATTAATTCTATTGACTATAAATTGTCACGCAAGCAAATGATGTTGTTTAAGTCATTGTCGTGTTATAGGGTAGAATAAAAATTATATCTATAAGTAGTAATTTCTAAAAGGAAGTTGATATTTTGCTAATCAGTTTCAAAGACTAAACTGTTCATCTACTTAAATTTGAGCCACTAATTTGACCGACCCTTGTTTATGGTTAATTGGTTTTATGATATTTATATATAGTACATGATTTTCTCTCAAAAACAAATATATAGTACATGATTTTGTTGTCAACTCTTTTTAGCATCCTATATCTCCTCCTTCCCTTTTCTAATAACCGCATAAGTGAAATCATTGATGATTTTGATGCTCTTGTCAAGCTTGAGCAAAGCAAATTCTTAGTGACTTAGGATTCAAAGTTCTAATTTCTAATCAAAAACCAACTTTGCATATAGAGTCTAATGTCATTCTCATCAATAACTCCTACATATAAGGAACAGAAAGAAATGAATTGTATAACGTAATTGATAATTACAGATACTAAATAGTAGAGGTAAAGTTAACTATAGCAAAACCCACTAACTATTGGTGCAAGAAATACTAACACACAAGACTTTTATTTATATGGTCAAGTATTTGCATATTTCTTCATATTATCTGATGTGTGACATTTTCTCATTATTGTTGATACATATTCACATTTGAACCATCAATAACTAAGGAAATAACTCTTCAAAATAAAACTGAGGAAATAAAATATTAAAATCTAAATAAAAAATATGAAAACGATGAAAAATGGCTGTATGTTTATTACCAGCATGTCTATTTGTTTTTTTTAAGCAAAACTAACCCATCCAGATTGTTGTTTGTCTATTTGTTGGTTGAAAAAAGATGCTTGATCTTATTTAATATAAATCAAACGATCTCTAACCTAATTGCAGCCCTAACACCGAAAATGATAAATTTATCCTTGAATATCAAGTCATTTTCCTCCAATTTGTTTCTTTCCTGCATTAGTCTTGAACCACTCAAACTCTGGCCCACTCACACATTTTTCATTGGTCTTGAGCCACTCAAAGAATAAAATAACCATGTTTGCTATAAACAATGTATGTAGCTATTCAAAAAACTCATTAACCAATAATTTAGCTTCTTCAAAAAAAAGAACTCATTAACCAAGACTTAGACCCAACTATCAACTACTTCATTAATGAGCATAACCTATTTGTGCCTATTATTCTAAGATTGCACATTTTTCACCACATGACAACAACTATCTCACTTCATTTCACTAATTAAGTTGGCTGATAAAGTAGCTTATATGTGTCTATGATCCTATACCTTGCATGTTCATTGTCAAAGAGCATAACCACTATTAATTCAACATTTATTCGGTTAGTTGTGTGCCTTGCAAAATTCATAGAAGGCATTTGATGTCATGGAGTATTGTGTTTGTTTTGTATGTTAATAAGGTTCATTGGATAAAAAAGTTCGTCAAGATTACCTTTTTTTTTAGGAATTCATCTAGATTACCTATAAGTGTCTATGATGATAAGGATGCATTTTTTTAAGACAACAACTATCAAGCTTCATTTATGTGGTTAGCTGCTCAAAGTGACCTATTTGTGCCTATTAACATCAACAATAGACTAATGAATTCAATAAAAGTTGAATAAAATTTAGATGTCAATTTTATGCTTTATTACCTTTTGATTCATATGCCAATAACGAATTCATTATTGGTTGTAAGAAAATAAAATGATATTCATTTATAACAGACCCGTGTCATAGGATGGGGCAGAAGTCTAGTTGAGAATAACTAAGAGTTCTAAAGCATATTCTCATAAAAATTTGTTGCTCCAATCTCTTAAATTTTTTGATGCAAATTCTAACCAATAGTTTTGGCCAAATACCTCTTTTAGTTTTTTAAGTTTGACAAAAATATTGGGTTAGTTTTTAAGTTTTTCAAGTTTCAAATAAGTGTTTAAGTTGTTAATTTAATGCACCGTTATCATTTTAAAGACTTATTTAAAACTTAAAAACTTCAAATAAGTGCATTAAATTAACAATTTAAAAGACTTGTTTGAAACTTAAACACTTAAAGTACTAATCTCCAGTATTTTTGTTAAACTTAAAAAACGAAGGCTATGTTTGGATTGATGGAGAGTGGTGGAATGGAGTGGGATAGGTCATGGTTCCATTGTTTGGTTTTGTAAAAAATGAATGGAATGGAATGAAGTGGGATGGTATCCATTCCATCCAATACCACCAATTAAGTCAATTCTTCATTTTATCCAATTTGAGGTGTATCCAATAGGATGGAATACATTTTTAAACAATTACAATTTTTCCCACATTTTTACTATTACATCAGCTACCTTATTTTTTTGTCTCTTCACTGTTTCTTATTTCTTCTTCAGTTTCTTATCCCTCGTCCCCTTTTACTATCTTCTCTGTCACTTCTTTCTATTAATATTCATACAATCAATAAAGTGTTATTTTTAAATTCCATTCATCTTGTTTCATACATGTTTGTTTCACTCCAACATAGAATTCGATAGGCAAATGTTTTTGTTTACAAGTGCAATTTGACATTCTGTTAACAAGTACAATTGAGTAGTTTATTTTTAGGAAAGTACAATTGTGTAGTTCTATGCACACGCCACAACTATTTTCAATTTTAACTCAGCATCATATACATTTTTTTAAGGAAGTATTATATACATTTTTGGTTGTTTATGGTTAGTTGGTTACTATGAACATGTATTAACTTTGTCATTGAGGACTCATGAATGAAGGTGCTCGTAAAAAATAGGCTTTGGGTGGCAAAATATATTGAATTTGTGGTGCTGCTCATGTTTATTTTGATAATCTTTATGTTTTTTATGCCAAAATAATCATATATTGAATTGACAATTCAACAAATTGATGGTTTTGAATAAAAGGTAAAATTGAAATAAAAAAGTTATAATTTGTTCCGTTCCGTCCACTTTCCAAACAATGGAGTGGAAAATTAGTTCCATTTCGTCGTAAAACATCCAAACAATGGAATGAAATCTTTGTTTCATTCCGCTCCGTTCCATTCCGCTCCATTAGTTTCAAGTTATCCAAAAAGAGCCTAAAAGATGTATTTGGTATGTTGTTTTCCTTTGTTTCTTCTAAAGCTCTCCTCCATCAATATTAAATATTCCATGTCCAAGAAGCACTTCCATATATCAATGACATTTCACCCTCCATTCAGAATCACAATTATTTTCATCAAAAGCGTTAATATGATGCAAGTAAAGAGAAAATGAACATTAAATATGGTCACACACCAAAATATGTCCCGTATGGCTTAGTGTATTTTTGTTCTTAATTTGGATTAGATCGTTGAAGAACACCCCCAAAAAAAAATAGTTCTTTGAAAGTAAAATGACATTGTTTAGATACATTTGTATAAAACTTAATTTTCCGGCAAATTTGAGAGGGAAAAATCACAATTGTAGACAAAAGTTTCAAATTAAATTGTAAATGTTTGGTTCTAAGTTTGGAAGAGGCGAAATTGATTTTAAAGATGCATAATTTATTTTGACATGTTTGATTATTTTTTTGTCAAAAAAATGTTTAATTTTTTTTAAAAGGACATCATTGGATATTCTCTAGTAAAATTAATTTTGCCTCAATAGTGTTCTTACTTGAAGATAGAATTTGAAATTTTTTACTCGATAATTGATTTTTACTCTTGAATTTATTGTTCAACTCACTTTCACACGAATGTGTATTGTTAAATGAACTTTGGTCTCGTTCAAAAAGCTAAAAATATGAGACTTCAATACAACTTCAATAAATCTAAAGATAAATCACTTAAATTCGACTCAATTTTATTCAAAATTAATTCATCCAAAATTAATATTTAGATAATTAATAATGGCTATTTATGTGAAAATAGTGAATCTTAATTGTTACTCCATCCATCTCAAATTATATGTCGTTTTGGAGAAGAAAAAATTTGTCTCAGATTATACGTCGTTTTACAATATCAATAAAACATTAATGTTATATTTTTTATTAGAGTTTAATTAGAATACTCTGACAGTGTAAAGTTACTTTACACTATCAACCAATTAAAACCATTCTTTAAGACACATCAGCTTAAGTTAAAAAAAGAAAGAATCAAGAAAAATCTGGATCAATAAATACCATCAGTACATGTTTAAGTTTGGTCCAGAAAAGTGCTACTTCTTCCTTTCACCTTTCACGGCAAAGGTTTTATTTTTCTTCTGTAATTTTGTTGGACCATTGTTAAAATAATAGATAGGGATCATTATATATGGGTGTGAGAGCATGAAAGAAATAATCTTGATTGAGAAGTTTCTGACTTGATGCTGTCATTTTGTGCTACAACCTTATGCTTTTTTCGGTTATTTCTTTATGGTGACCAAGCTAGATTTTTCAATGAAGAGATTTAAATTGATCTATAGCATTCTAAGACCGGAAATGTTACCATGATAAGTGTGAAGAGAATATTGAAATGTATCATTTAACCATTATAAAACTAGGCATGAAAGGTGAAAGGAGGAAATGGTTACGAAGATCAAAAAGAGATTAAATAAAAACAATAAAAACCTAAACGTGAATTGATGGCAATTATTACTCCAGATTTTTCTTGATTCTTTCTTTTTTTAACTTAGGCTGATGTGTCTTAAAGAATGATTTTAAATGGTTGACTGTGTAAATAACTTTACACAGTCAAGGTATTCTAATCATAGTCATGCTAACTGGTGCCCCGGACACTGGTTAAGCATACCATAAAAGGGAATTATTACCATAAAAAGAAACTGTTTTTAACTTTATTATAAATTAATTACACAATTTCAATGCATTAACTATTATAAAATTTCCTTTTTCATATCCTTAACCAGTGCCCCGGGCACCGGTTAGCATGATAAAATTTCCTTTTTATATCTTTAACTAGTTATTATTATATTTTCTTTCAATTCTTTCATTTATTAAGGACAATTTTGTAAAACAACTTATAATATCTTTTCTCACACAAAATTAATTATATTTCTTAATACATGTGAAATGACCAAAATGTCATATGATTTAGGACGACGATGGAGTATTCAAGTTGGCCTTAAGTGCATATTCCACATCAACAAGATCGGCAATGTAGTATAAGTTGTGAATGGCATGGGGACCACAACAGTATTGGACAAGCCAATCATGCATTTCATCATAGTTCATCAATTGTTCAATGTCAGCTCCAAGAAGGACCATGTTTTGAGGGCTTTTTTTGTTCCTTTGACTCCATCTGATTATCAACATCTAGAATTACCGTTAATTCATCGGTTTATTCACTTATCACCTAAATTTCCTATAGAATCACCTGATTAATGATATTTTTACAAGTTACCGTAAACATAATTTAGTTGGTATTTAGTAGAGACAATACATTTTAAGTTCGAACATCAATTTTTTTTTTTATTTATTCACTTTAAATATAAAATTTTAGTCTTTAACTACTTAACCAGTTTTTATATATAGTCTCAATTTTTTTTACAGATATATAGTCTCATTTTTTAAACAAGATAACAGGTATATATAACCTATCAAAATATAAAATTAAAAACTGTGTGAATTCTTTTTCTAAAATACAAAACTGTCACATGAAATGCAAAATATAGGAAACATGAAAGTGATCCTCTTCTCAAAAACAATATAAAAGAAAAACGGTGACTAACATAATAGCACAAACGATGGATAGTATGATTCTTTACACAAGCGTAATTTTAAAGATGTATCTAAGTGTGAATATGCTAAATCATCCTTGAATTTGTAATCATGGGTCAATTTCATCCTTATAAGGGAAATGAAGAAGAAAGAAGTGTTAATTGATTTTAAAATTACAAGTATACCCCTAAACTAAAAAATACTTATAAAATTAATTTCATTTTTAATTTGTTCTCTATTAATTTATAAATTACATAATTAATTATATAGTATTTAAATCTATTAGTTTTCTCTAAAATAATTTTGTTAATAATTCAGTATAAAATAATTTATTAGTTTTAGTTTAGCCAAATAATTTTATTCTATTTTGAACCCATCTATAATTTTTATAATCCTTTCAATTGTCTAGATTTCTTTTTCTGTGAGGACTTTATATTTGCAACAGTGATAACCCTTCATTATTTGTTTTATGTTAGCTTAATTTGATAAGGATCTAGTTTCACAAATCAACTAAAAAACATAGACATTTCCTTAAAAAAAAGTAAAACTAATAAAACACAAAAACCCAAATGTTTCTTCTCCCGTGACAGATTATTAAGAAAAGGACAAAAATGGAATTTTAAGAAACATGAGCATTTCTAGCTCCTTTCTTCGCTGTATAGAGAAGATTGTAAAAAGGTGTGGGGTCCATGAAAAATATCTCTCTCTCCTTAGTTTCTCTTCATTCCAAACGATAGAAATGGAAACTTTCTCTACTTTTTCTCTCTTCGGTACTTCTCTCTTCACTATTTCTCTTGAACCAAACACAGTGTAAATGTTTTGAAATAGCTAAATCATCCTCCAATTTACTTCATGTCTATTAAATAAGTTCTCTCGTCAAATTCAACCTTTAAATATCATGACGTGCATTGTTAAACATTGATGTTGCTCTTCAGATCACCTCTCGTGTATGCATGGGTAAATTTGGTGGTCACATTTGACTGAGACCAAATTGACACCATCAAAAGTTCAAAAAATTCATTTATCTTCATTTTTCTCTGATCAATCAATCTTACCATAAATTTCAACAACATCAAATTCCTAATTAAAAAACTAAAAGCTTTCACCAATCAAATGATATTCTAAAATAAGGGAGAAAAAGTTGTTTTAATCTCTTCTTGTTGAGAAACCAACATGGAAAATTTAATTTGTCCCTAATTTCCTTGCCACTAACTTGCATCTCCAATAACTAGCTGACTATCTCCGGTAATATTGGTAGAAAATTGTAGAAATCGAGCTAATATAGGTTAGGTTGATGTTGATTGAGAGAAGATGGATTTTTCATGAATTTCTGAGAATGTTTTGGGTGGATTTTCTTGATTATTTTTATGCCGTAACAAATCGGTCCTCGTCAAATTTGCCTATCAAATTAGTCCTTAGATACATAAGTCACGTGGATGAAATTGATTAATGATCACAAATCAAGAACGGACTGCTGTATTCACTCATGTATCCAATGTTTAACATATATTAGTGTGGAACACCAATATTTGTTGTTATATTCATTTTTTAAATTATTACCGATGTCATGAACTCTAAGTCAATAAAAAAATTAATTAATAAAATTAGTAAAGTTTAGCTTATGTTATATTTTTTTAGACATGATAGATTACAGTTTACACAAAGATAATTAATATTGTTCAATATTACTTTTTAATTGATAATTAATTCAATTCATTATCTTTATTGAGATAATGTTAACTATAAAAACGACTTTATTAAGTTTAGTTTTAAAAATTCATTCAAACATCTAAAAAAGAAAAGGACAAAAATTTCAATCATCAGTTAAATAAAACTCATCCATATGTATTTAGTTGTAAGACAAGTAGTGCATGACAAATTGATATGTAATTGTGACACGTATATAAATCATAGACGCTAGAACATTATGTTTTATTCCACAATAATCCAGAAATAACACTTGTAACAATAGATAGATCTTTCTGGAACATTTGGAATTTTGGACATCACTCTCGTACTTTCTCTTTAAATTATCTTATCAAGCAGAGAAGTGTGTGAAGAGTGAATTTGATGACGACTTTGTTTGACATGGATTTGACTGGTGTAGTGAACAATTTGTTGAATCATGTTCATGAAACTCCTTCCAGGGATCATGAGAATCATGAGAGTAAAAGAGCTTCTAGTATCCCAGTGGATATTTTGGATGCTCCTAAGGAGTATATATTTGTCATGGATGTTCCTGGTCTCTCCAAATCTGACATTCAGGTACTTTTCTTACCCGTGATTCAGTCAAATTCACCGTTATTCAAACATACATATAACTTTTTGTGCTCATGAAATGTGTCTGTCTTACTGCAGGTGACAATTGAAGATGAGAACACACTTGCCATAAAGAGCAATGGAAAAAGGAAACGGCAAGATGGAGAGGATGAAGGCTGCAAGTACATTAGGCTGGAGAGGAGAGCACCTCAGAAACTGCTGAGGAAGTTCCGTTTGCCAGATAATGCAAATTTGTCAGCAATCACAGCCAAATGTGAGAATGGTGTTCTGACTGTGACTGTAGAGAAGCATACTCCACCTCCAAAATCAAAAACAGTTGAAGTTGCCATTGCATAAGGGGTTATAATCTGTAATAGATTGGATGCTAGATTTTTATTGTAGCTTTTTGTTTGGTTTTTGTACTTGATTAGAAGTCTAGACAAGTGTTTTTGGTTTTGTGAATGTAAGAACAATCTTTCCAAGTAACATTTTTCTGAATAGTAATGCCACATCCAGTTGAGAGATACTGCATAAATTATGTTATCAATTTAGTGAATTACCAATTGAAAAACTCCTAGCAAGTGCAAATTTGGAATACATATCTCATCAAACTTCACACTCAAATTTAAGTAGCAGATGCAAGGGAGTGCTGCAAGGAATAGAAATTGTATTTTCTAGAACATTAAATAGAAGATAGGAGTCTGGTAAAGATATGTCACATTCAAATCAAAGGGCTACAAGTTCTGCTTTCAGTTCTTATCCTACAATACGTACTAGAGTTTACATTTCTATAAATAACTTCAAGAAAGAAAAACCAATGTAAATGCATGCATGATAGTTCAAATTAAGCATACATAACAAATCAATAATTGCATTATCCTTAACCAAAAGAGAAAAAGAAAACACAAACTGTGTGAACATTAGTTGAAATTGAGTGGAAGCTGAGTAAACACAAGTCTCAATTGGATAGAACTAGTATTTATGTGAATTGTAAAAATGTTCCACATAGGAGAAGACATTCGCTAGTAGTGTTTATATAAGTGGAGGATGAACTTAAGAGTTGCGCTTTTGGGGTTATCGGTGAATGCTTTAGAAAATATATATCACATGCGTGACACGCTGCTTGGGCTTGGGTTAAAAAGATTTTTTTTTTTATTACCTAGAAATGTTATTTTTTATTAATTTAATCATTATCTAAAAGTGAATTTTTTATTCTTCAAAAAAAAGCGAACTGTTGTAATGATATTTTTTTTTTGCCTAATCTCCTATCCAAAATCCAAATCACATATGTTCTTTATTTTGTATATCATATATCGGTGTAAGAAAATATTAATATTGTTCTTGCCTAATCTCCTGTCTATCTGATTTTCTATTGTTCTTACCTGTGTGTAAGAAAATGTATCAATATTGGCATATACTATGATCAAATATGTTTTTGTCAAATAAAACTAAAAATAAGCTCTTTTACTAGCATTAAATACTACTTTCTCTGTTTATTTTTAAGTGTTATTTGAGTACGAATTAAGTGTTCTATTTAACTATCATTTTGGTATTTTAAGTGCATGTCATTTGAGCATGATTTGTCAATCATTTATTAATTACTCTAATCTTTTTCAATAAAACAAAAATGTTATCTATTTTAAAAACTAAAGTTTGTTTTTTCAAACAGTTTGTTTTTTCGTCATCTTTAAATTAAAAAAAAATAAAAATTGTTACATAAAGAGTTGAAATTCTATGAAAAAAAAGATGAGTAATATTGTTAAAATTTTCAAATGCAAAATAAAATAACAAAAATGGTAGAAAAAATAAAAGACTCCAAGAATGTTTAAAAAGAAGAAAGAGTGGAAGACTCATTGGAACAAAAAGAATGAGAAGACGGAGAAATAAATGACAATTGTTTGTTATGGGAGAAAAATAGAGTTTGTGCAAAAAATTATGAATTTGTTGGAGAAAGGAATAGTAACTAAAATTTGGTTGCTATGAGACAAAGATGACAAATCAAATTTAATGGAAAGAGAAATTGTGTCCAAAAAAATACTATGATTTTAACCATCGTATAATAGAAAGAAAAAAGTCCAAAAATCCACTTATTTGATCTAGTGTTACTATTTTAGAATGTCACTTGAAAAGGAATGAAGGGAGTATTCATGTAGGGTAGCTCCTATTTAAATGAGATTTTGAAAAATATAATTAATAACTTAAATAATAAAGTAAAAAGGATAAAATATTAAATTTAATATTTTAAATGAAGGATAAAATTAAAGTCACGTCAAAATGTCCTCTTTATGCATACTAGTGTTCGAACAACATTATGTGTCTGTATGTCCGCTCTTCTATTGTTATAATGCGTATAAATTACGAATAATAGTTTTTATGAAATTTTGTTTAAAATTATTTTGATTTTGATTAAAATTATACATGTAGATAATATATATTTTGCACTTTCATATTGTAACAAGTTATACTTATCATTTTTAATGTAACAATGTTGTATTGTTGGTTTCGTTAAAAAATATAAGTTCTAATTTGTTAGATCTTTGGTGTTTTTGAAAAAGATAAACATCGTTTGTTGAGTTTGTTATAATTTAAAATTCACAAACATTTAATCTTTATACTTTTAATCAAATTAAAATCAAAATCTCAAAAACAAAAAAAGAACACCAAGCATAATTTATAAGTGTTATCTTAATAAAAAGAGCACACTTTCTGCTAGTAAAAATAATGGAAATATATACTATATATAAAGAAAACTACCCTTTCAATACTTTTGGGTTGGACTTTTCCTTTCAGAAATACCTTCAATTTTCAATACAAATAACACATGTAACAAATAGATAAAAATAAATTTAAATATTAAAACAAATGTAACAAACGTGATATGAACATTTATATATCTGTTTTTTTCCCTTATCATTTAAAAAGTGTAACAAACTAGATGAATATATTTATACTTACTTTTTCATTATCCCAAGTATACTCTTAAACAAATTTTTCTATGATAAAGATCGTTGTTGGAATGTTGGTGTCATTGAAAAAAAGAATTTAAATTATATTTTTTTTGTTATATTGTTGAGTGCGCGCCTTTTTACTAGTATTTATAAAGTTTTTCCCTAAAAAAAATTATTATAAAGTTTTGGATTCTGGATGTAAAATCTGAAAACTTATTGGAGGCAATCGGGCCTAACCCTAGTTTCCTTCTTAACCCTAAGAGTTCTGCTCTTCACTCAAAAGTTTTTGCTCATTCTCAAGTGAATTGACCAAAATGCCCCTACGTGACTTAACATACACTAGTGTTAATTAAAAATATTGCAGCGTGAGTTAACTCACGTTTATTAATATCCAACTTTTTTTTCGAATTTATTTAAATGGTAATATAAATAATATAATATAAATGCTAATTTAAATGGTAATATGAATTCTCAACAACGTTATTTAGATGACAAAATCATAATATAAATGCTAATATAAATATAAAAAAAAGGAAGAAATGAACATGAATAATACATATAAAACCTCATTTTATTAATACTTTGATACAATTACATAATTTGATACATTTTACTGGAATAAAGTAAATCTGCTTCTTTGAGGTAAAAACAGACCAACTTGGGGGTAACAAAGGATCAAAGTTGGTGGGAAAAGAGACCAGCCTTCTTGGGAGCAAAAAGACATCATCCATTCGGGGTAAATCTAAATGTGGTTCTTTTTATACTGCAAGAAAGAGTCTTTTCATCCACGGTAAAAAGTTTTTGGAGTAAAAAGAAGCAGATTTAGTTTTACCCCAAGGGTTGACCTCTTTGTGCCCCAAGTCAGTTGGCCTATTC
>Ga0228711_1003400_pt1 | contig 24663 bp, 17 predicted proteins | sample MedpolnodulmetaG_2_FD_177996 | JGI IMG/M metagenome (GOLD analysis project Ga0228711, IMG submission 177996) | Root nodule microbial communities from Medicago polymorpha collected in Santa Monica, California, United States - brown nodules | ecosystem: Host-associated > Plants > Roots > Nodule... | reverse complement strand
CTTTCCCCCTTTCTCTCTCTACCTCTTCTCAAAATTGTAAAATGATTATGTGACCCTATTTTCTTTAATGACTAATACTTATATAGTCTCTACACAATTGAGTTTAACTCAATTAATGTCGTAATGGGCTCACAACACTTATAAATTAACTCCCAAAGTTTCTATCCACTAACGGTTAAAAGTTATTGAATAATTTTCGGTCTAAAACTAATTATTACTACCGAATAGTAACTTAGTAAAAATAATGGTTCTCACTTGAAACACTAAAAATAACCCTCACCATGAAATTACTAATTTACCCTTGCTAACATAATGACCAAAATACCCCTGAGTCTAAAATGACCATAATACCCTTCTACACTGAAATCCACTAATCCTAACCCAAAATACACACAGAGGCAATTAATCACATATAAGAACATATAAACACACATAAATAAATAATAGAATAAATCTAGCGAAAATCGGGTTGTTACAATTATCAGTTACATTCCTTTTGTTTTTGAGTTCCTTTGTCTGTTTGTATATGTAGTCATAAGAAGACAAAAGAACTGCTCTATCAGATACTATGATAGAGACAGTTCACAGAATAAGACAAAGCCTACGTGGATTTTGGGTCCCTCTGGATTTCTCAAATCTGAGGGTCATCCAAGTATATCAGTCAGCTTCTGAGTCTGATGACCTTCACATAATCTGTTGAGGTAACTCTCCAGCTTCTATGAGGCATCCTTCTTCTACGGACGTCGACTTCTGGTTTACATTCCTTTATATCTTTTACCATAGTCTTCTAAGATTTTCCTAATCCTTATGAAGCTCTTCATATGTTCATTCTTCAATGATAGATTCATTCTTTCATTCTACACACTTGAACATATGTTAGTATTCCAATTGTTCTTCAATACTTTGTTATCATCAAAACCCTAGAAGAATGGTATGAACCATTCTTGATGTAACAGTTGATAATTCAATTTGGATTTGATAGAAGAACTTGGTTGGTAGGTGTGATTTGCTTCACACAATTTGGATTTGAACGAACACTTGTCATATGAAATCCAATTGCCTTCTTGAAAAATATCACTTTAATTTTCACTATGAAGCATCGCGTATATAGGCATGCACATGTATATATATGGATATACAAAGAAAATCTTGCCATGATGTGTTGGTTTTGGTGTGGCAATTTGATTTAATTTACAGACTTCGATAAAGTTATGTGGTTTGTGTCCCTAGTGCTAATCCCTCCGTGGTTTTGGTGTAAATCAATTGAATTTACTGCTTCTCCCCAAACCTTGATAGGCATATTCTTCTGTTTTAGCATGCTTCTAGCCATATTAAGTATGGTTTGTTGGAACAAAATAAGTTTAAATAATGTTTCTTGAGTTTTGATGATAACAATGTATTAAAAATTCAATTGGATATGTTAATATTTGTTCAAGTGTGCAGGACCATAGACTAAAATTTATTATGTCTTAAACAAAGTATTGGTTATGGAAGAACAAATTGAATAGTAAGACTTTGAAGGTCATCCAGACTCTGAAGTTAGTCAGACTCTGATCAAGCTAAAGGACAAAGGAGTTGAAGCTTTGAAGATCAAGCCAGAACTATTCTGAAAATCATGCGCAATGCTTCTGAAGATATCAGAAGGTCAATGGATGTCATTGTCAAGGGATAGTACAAGAAGAACAGTTTGTACGACCACTACCTCCAACATTCTCATATGCTACGAAACTGCAGTTGTGTTATTTGGAAAAGAACAGTTAATTCCTTATCAAGGAAAGGATTCAAATTCATTCTTTCATAGGACATTAACCAGCAAAAAATCAAGAATGTTGTATGATTAAGCTTCTCTAGTGACTCTTTTGATGCGCTGGCACTCTCAACGTCTCTTTTCTACCTCTATATAAAGGAATGAAGACTTGAAATTTCAACAAGACTCTGCAATATTTTACAAGTGTCAAAACTCTGTCAAAATTCATTACGCATCAAACACTTAGAATTTCTTATAAACTTTCATATCTTAGAAATTCTTAAGTCTAGAGTCTGAACTGTTTTGTATTGTGAACACCACTGATTGTATATCAAGTGTTCAACTAAACAATTGCTTATGTGTAATTCTTGTTTGTTAGAAGTATCTTGCTTGTGTACTTGAGCATAGGAAGTCTCTTGCTTGTGTGCTTGAGCGATTGTAATCATGTGTGATTATAGTGAAAAATCGCATGTAAGTGACAGGGGGACTGTACTACTTCCGGATTGTGGAAGGAACCAGCATAATTGCTTGTGTCTCTTTCTTCTCTCTCTATCTCTTTATTATCTGCTTCATTTAACTATGAACATTGCTTCAAGTTTTAAACTCTATTAGAAGATGAACTTTGGACTTAGTTAAAAAGAAAAAAAAGCTAACACAATTCAACTCCCCCTCGTGTTTTTCTCACCTTCATGGTTCTGTTTCTTCTTTCTACTAGTCCATTGTGGTGAAGAGTATAAAGAGCGGTAACTTTATTAGTTACACCTTGATTGACACATAATGCTTCAAAATCGTTTGAAGTGTATCCTCCTCCACCATCAACTCTCAAAAACTTGATTGCTTTTTCATTCTCCTTCTCAATTAAGATTTTGATTTATTTTTTTTAAATACTTCAAGAGCTTCACTTTAGAACATGATGGTATATGTAACACCCTATTTCTATTAAAGCGATAAAACACGCGAATATACAATTATTCAAGAAATAGACGTTACATCTCCAATAGAACTCAAAAACAACATGCAATATAAAATTCCTCAACGATCGCAACGGATATATAGCATACATCTCCAAAAGTATACATGTCATAATTCAACATACATCACCAAATAAAACCTCCAAAATCCGACATATTGGCAAAATCTCAACAACATAATAATGTAAGGACGGGCATCCTAATCAGAGCCTAATCTAAGACTCTAACAGGTAAACAGAGGAAGCTCCTGCTATCCTCAAGCAACTCACCAAACAACTAAAAGATCACTCATGCACGCCGTCTACCCATTCATACAAACAGGTAGGCGGTCAAAGATCACTGGGGGTTAACTTCACATCAATCATAATTAACATAAATAATTATATATATATATATTCATCAGTTTAACACTTCACATAATTCAAAATGAGAAATAATTCAACTTCAACATTATTAATCAACACAAACAAATTCACAACATCAGAATTATGCAAATCACCAATCACATCAAACACCAAGCATCAACAACTAGGACACATGTCGTAACATACAATATCCCTAGACACGACTCCTACATGCATGCGATACCATCACCAACAACGTCTAGGTCGTCACCCCATGATGCCAACAGCACATCATAATCACCTCAACTAGATATAAATATCCCACAACTATGAATGCATGAACATATGACACACTATGCACATGTTCAACAACAACTCACCAACACCATCAACATACATGCATTCACCAACAATGTCAACATCATTACAAATCAACAACTCCGTACAATTTCGTACAATTCAAGTAAAGGAGAAAATACATCATACTGTGATAAATATCATATTCAACACCTATCAATCATTCACATATCTTCATATAATCATATCAAACTATCCACAAAAGATTTGCAAGATATTCAGTCTTAAAGATCATTTTCGACAAAGTTCATCTATCATTTCACAACTTTAAGACAATTGAACCAAAATCAAGTAAACAAACTCTAGTGCCTCAATTATGTATACACTTAGATTACATATGAGTGCAGTTGAGTATACATGTTCATTTCACCGGCTAACCACGACAAAATCATCAAAATCACAAAGTTTGTCTCTCTTTATCACTTTTCCAAAAGAATTCCATTTTCAAAGCAAGACAAGTTAAAACACAATGAAACCAATCACAACCATTTTTAGAAATCATATAATCAGTGTACAACCTTAACCCTACTCCATTTCCTTAAAAAAAACAAGTTTCAGAAAAATCGACATTCTTGGACATTTTTCAAAAGTTAAGTTCAATTCACAAAGTTCACAAGCCTGTTCCATAGCGGTTGGCGAGAAACCCTTGGATTACCACACAAATCCCTTAACCTATGAGCTTATCAGTTCTCTAGGAGGTGAAATAAATTACCTATAACCTACTAAATGAGATTCATTTAGGGTCCCGACGATGTTCTGGCTGCGGCCGAAGCTTTAGAGAAGTCAATCAATCCCAAAACATAAGATGTTCCAGTAGGTTAAAGAGTAAAAACAGCGATCAAACATGTTGAAAGAAGCATTTTAGAAAACTCGGATCGGCCCCCAAAACCTTAAAACGACAAAAACATAAGTTGATGTACTGAACAACTTGCAATGGCCACCAATTCACTCGCCATGGCGAGCTGGACAGTTTCTTCACTCGCCATGGCCACCAGTTTGCTCGCCATGGCGAGCTTAGACAGTTAGCTCTCAGGTAAAACTCCATTTTCACTCCAAAATCCCAATTTTGAATCCTCAATGCCCAAATTTGTTCCCAAGGTTTGTCTAAACGTTTATAGACATAAAAAGGCACTCAAATTCATATAAAACTTGAATCAAAACATCATTCCATCACAAATCACCATTTGACCCATTTTTGTAAAACTTTCAAAAACCACACAAATTCACACCACAACTCTATGATTATGATTGCCCAAGGTTTCAATCATCAACAACAACATCTCATAACAACAACAACATCAATTGAATATGAATTCATCAACAACCCATCAACAACAATATCATACTCCACCAATTTTGAGTAAAAACACAAAGTATACATACATATATATATATATAGATATATATATATAGATATATATATATAGATATATATAGATATATATATATATAGATATATATATATATATATAATTGAGCATGTAATTTCATCATCAACAACTTAATTATCATCAAATTCACATACCCAAACATTACATCAAAGCATAAGCACGAATTTCACCAATTAAATTCACAACAATCACTTTTCACAAATAAGCACTTATGGGTTTTAAGTAGAAAAGAGATTATACAAAAGATTATGAGAGAATACTAGCCCCCTTACCTCAAATCTTCACAAACTTAGCTTATGCTTCACTTTAGCTCCAATCCCCTTGAATCTCTACCCTTTTCTTGCTCTCATAGTTCTTCTCTCTTCAAAACCCTTTTTCTCTTCCTCTAGCACTTTCTCTCTCTACCTCTCTCAAAAACTTATGAAATGAATGTGAAACCCTATTTTCTCTAATGGCTAGAGTTTATATAGGCTCTACACAATTGGGCTTACTGTCTTAATGGGCTCAAAACACTCATTAACCAATTTACAAAGTTTCTACTCACTTACAGTTAAAAGTTATCGAATAGTTATCGGCTCTTAACTAATTACCACAACCGACTAGTAACTTGGTAAAAATATAATTCCCACTAAACACACTAAAAATAATTCTCACATTGAAATTACTAATTTACCCCTGCTCACCAAATGACCAAAATACCCTTCTAACACCGAATTCTAATAATGTCAACCAAAATACACACAGAGGCAATTAATCACATACAAGCACACATAAACACACATAAATAAATAATAAAATAAGTTTAACGAAAAACGGGCTGTTACAGTATATGACCATAACATTCGGGTATGCTCGTCAAAAGAGGTGATAAAGTATCTGCATCCACCTAATGTAGGCACCTCAAATGGTCCACATATATCAGAATGAACAATTTCAAGTGACTCTTTTGATCTCTTAGGCTTTTCAAAGACGATTGGTTACCTGATTTGCTTGTCTCTCAATAAAATTACTATTTCTTATGTGCATTCAGAACATACAATCCAGATACTGAGTTTTATGAGCTCAAATATCATAGGCTTCTAAAACTTAGATGAGCATACCTCATATGCCATAACCAGATAGTATCTTCATCTATAGTACTTGGCAAGCAAACTTCTTTTGCAATTTGATTGCTGCATTTGACAGTTCTATTCTTTGATAATGTGGATTTCAGCACAAGCTTCCTCTACTTATCAAATAGTTTCACAGTGTTACCATTCACATTGACAGAGGATCATTTCTCCACAATTTGGCCTATACTCGTCAAATTACACTTAATTCCTGGTACATATGGTACTCTCTCTAAGAGTGCTTTCTTGCCTTATCTCCTTCTGATAGCAATATCTCATATGCCTTCAGCTGCAAGATTCCTGCTATCTGCAAATCTGGCATTTGTTTTCTTGCTAGAATCAAAATTGTTGAGACATTACTTGTGTCCGGTAATATGATTTGAACATCCAAAATCAAGGTACAAATCCTCACACATAGGATATCTTTCACTTGTAGTAGCCATTAGCAAGACTACTTCAGAGTCAAAATCATCTTGGGCAATATTTGTTGCTTTATCACATGTATGACATTTTTTCCCATCTTTCGTGATCTTTCGTGTGCCAACACTCATCGACATAATATCCAAAATTCTCACAATTATACCATGGCATCTTTCTCTTATCAAAGTCTTTTCTTTTATTGTGATTGTTTCCAGAACCTCCTCCTCTCTTAGAGGATGATCAGCTTTGTCATTAATCTTGGACTTTCCATTATTGAACTAGTTACCTTTCTTGAATTTTCCTTTACATTTCTTCTTTGAATTCCTATCATAACCATCTTTATTGGTGACTTGTACTTGCAAAGTTTGTTGTACAAACCTCTATGCTCCTCTTTTAATCACAAGAAACTCATGTGCTTTCAGATATGATTGAAGCTTTTCAGTTTTCATTGCTCTAATATCTTTTGATTCTTGGAATCACAAAGAAAAGTACTAAAAACATAGCCAAAAATATCATATGATGCTCTGTCATCAGTTTCCTAGACTCATAACTAAGAACTCTTGATGTCAATTGTTAACACATAACTTGCATTACAAGCAGTCAAATAGAATGAATAAAACTATGGTGAAAATGGTGAAATTAGAGAATGATGATGAAGAGAGAGAGAGAGAGAGAGAGAGAGAGAGAGAGAGAGAGAGTTGTAACTGCGTTTCATTGATTGATAAATTGTGAGTTTACAACTTGTATATAGAGGTGACTTGTTGGTTAAGAAGTTTACATTTAAAATCTCTTTCCACGGAAAGTATCGAAAAATTTAAACTTAAACACATGGGTAATAGAAATACATCGAACCATATATTATTTATATCCAAAATATAAAACTACAAAAGACACCATAGCTATCCGAAACTAGGTAATGATCCTCGTCATGTGATACTAGCGTCTCCATCATAAGCTGCATTAAGAGCAGAGACTAGAACATCAAGCTTCTGCTGCGAACCTTGATCGGTGAGATTGTTCTGCAAAAACATGAGCAAGTATACTCAGTCAATAACAAGTAATAGAGCGAAAGTAAGGTATCATTTTCACGAGGATTAACTATGAAAATCAACTGTATATCAAGGACTTAGCAAGTTTATTGTAGATTTATCTTTATTTGGGTATTTCATTTGTTAGTTCCCCCATAGGTTCTTTGTCTAATTGTCTGAACCAACACTCATTGTGTTGACAGCAATAATGAAGGATGCTAAGACTCAATATTTCTGATTTGAGAAACAACGAGATGGACACACAAGGCTGCACCGATCGAGAAATAGAGAGATGGTAGCGGAAGATGCTATGGTCGTTTCAGATTTTGGGATTATGGTAAAAAAGTGTTGGAATTCAAATGTGAGTGGCTAGTCCTATATTGAAAATGAATGAACTAAAGGAAGAATATATAAGTTCAGTGACTCGTATACTCAATGTAGTGCCGACATCTGTCGGTGGTTTGGGTCCTTGCGCTCCCCTTGCCTTGCCAAAAATTGGTATTAAGAGCTTTGATTTGGTGGGATATTAAATTCTCAATGTGCTCGAAGTTACTCGTCGGACATTGCTACTATATTACTTAATCCTTTCAACGAAGTAATGACCATTTGATATGCTAGGTCCCTGCCGTATATTCTAAAGGTACACAATGTTACTGGAGGGACCGGATCCTCTCCTGTGACTGGAGAGTCCAGTGTAATCCTAGCCTTTACATAATAAATACATGTGAGGAATTAAATGCCAAAATAAAGAGAGATAATGTACTTAATGGTTTAGATTTTAAACTGGAGAAAACTGCAGAAGGTTTTCACAGGAGGGAATCCGCTCCCGTTGCTGGATTTGCAAGGTCTTACGCCCACTTGTGTTAATGCATAAACTATGTGCTCATGGTCATTAGATCTTTTTAGGAAAAATAATTAAGGCTAGCCAATAAATAATCATAGTCTTGTTTGAGCTTGATGATTGAATTAAATTCTAGCAAGTTCATTTTAATGATTGATGAAATGGAACCTTTACTTCATTGGAGTAAATGCATGAATTGATCGGAACAAATGAATTATAAAATTAAAGCCCTAATTTTTCAAAACTTTGATCTATGTTTAAAATGATCTCTGGTTAAATCAAGTTGATGTGCATATGCTGACATTTTATATATGTTCCTGTATTTTTTGGATGCCATAGTAGCATCTAGTTCATTTCATTTGAGAACAGGATCATTATTCTTTTGTTCATAATAATGTCTTTAAAATTACTATGCTGATTTATATTGTATTTTTTTTCTTTCTATAATGCTATTTTTTTCTATAATGCTGATTTATAAGAATCACTTGTAAATACTCCACAATGTATTGAATAAAAAGAAAAAATACAAAAAAAATAAAAAATAAATTGGGGGGACTATACCAAAACCCAATGAAAGTAAAAAATAAACGATAATCAGGGAAACATAACCATCTCTTAAAAATTCAAACCTAATGAAACTAAGTAAACTATACCACCAAAAGAGAAATCTTGAACTATGTGGCCATGACGTGCTACACAATTACAAAAGAAAAGGAAAGAACATTGGAGAAAAATAAGGCATTATGCCTAAAACAAATGAAAAAATTTCATATTGAATACTCCTGTTTTTTGTACATGTATGTGGCATTGAAAATAAAGATTTCTTGAGTATGCTCTACCAAAAATAAAATTGAAGTGAAATGAAATATTCTTTTAGAGAAAATATGTTAGGACACTCCATATTGCTCTTCGTTCTTCTTTTTCTCCTTTACCAAGCCTTTGTTGTAGCAATGACCTAAACTAACAAGGTTGGCCAACACGGCATCGTAGGTTTCCAGAATACCGTGTAAGTCTTCCAACATAACTTCCTGGTTTAGCTGTAATCATGTCTTCTCTTGAAAATGGTCTGTCCTTTAGCTCTGGTCCAGATTGTACGAAAAATGCTCCGTTCAAAAATAAGTCGTTGACTGATCTCCATTGCCATATTTTCCATTCGCTCTCCTCTGTGTATTCCCTCTTTGTTATTTCTTTTGAATTGATTAGGTCATTGCCGAGCATTTTGTTATTAGGGCCAATAAATCGGTTACCCTCACTAATAATGGTAGGGTTCTGGCTACCACCAATGGCATACATTTCCCAATGAGTGTAGTCATTGTTAACACAATGAACAAAACCATATCTTATTCTTGGCATTCTTTGGACTAATCTCTTTCCAAAGTGGTTGAATGCCAATGTGATTTGCATGATTTTATCTTCGGTATAGTCGTTACTAGCACCAAAAAGCATCACCTGTATTGCATCACAAATACTCAAAAGTAAGGAAAATTAACCCTGCCACAGATTTCATTATGGTGTAATGCTCATACGGTGCAGCTGCTGCAAAACCGTTGGAGCTCAAACAAAAAATCTCCAAACTTAGATCCAACGATTAAATATTATCGACCGAGATTGAATTGGACTAAATAAAAAAACACACTAAAATTTGTGTTATTATAATACTTTTCGAGATTTTAAATTTGTGTTAGTGAAAAAAAAATGAGAACTTGAAATCTCTCTGTCCAATTTAATTTTGGCTGATAAAAACTATCACTCGGCCAAAGATTGAATTGGACCGAGTTTGAAATGGCGAAAAATGAAGGAATAACTCACCTCATTGTGGTCAGTGAAGTGACTGTTAGAGATGGTAATAGCAGTGGAACCCATTATAGCATCAATCAAACCATCAGTACAATTTCTCATGGAAACATGATCAACCCAAACATTACTAGCACCAAAGATGGAAATACCATCACCATCACTCCTTGTTCTAAAACCATAATGGGTCTCAGAATCTCTAATCAGACCACCATTTCGGACTTGAATGTCGTAAATTTTAATTCCATGGATGATAATGTTCTTAACAAATTGAATGGTGATACCGGCACCATTGGAAATGTAAACATCAACGCCTCTACCATCGATGGTTTTGTCACTAGACATAATAAGCTCTTGTTGGAGTGTGATGGCCATGCTGTGAGCGAATGTGATCCAAAGGGAACCGTTACGTGTCACCGCGTAACGGAGGGTTCCGGGTTTTGGGTTCATCAAGTCGTCATCAGAAGGATCGGTGACAACATAGATTGGACCGCCTTGACCTCCGCGGGTGTTTCTTCCGAATCCTTGGACACAATCTGCTAGCTTTTGGCGGTTGTTAGCCCAATTTGGGTCACACCTCCAGCATCTGTCAATAGGATTTGTGGCCAAGCATTTTCCATCATCTTTATGTCCTCCCAAGTTCCTTCTTCTGTCCTTTGCGGCTATGACTCTGTTTGTCAACAAAATCACATTTTAGTTTATCTTATACTATAGATAGATTTTAAACATTTGTGCAAAGACTTTAGGTTATGATCAAACGTATGTATAAATTATTAAACCGTTTTAATAAATTGTAAGAATGAATTGCATTTTTTGTAAAAGAATGATATATGTGCAAGGAATTGTTTACTCGTGTCGATCTTATGAAATTGAATATGTTATGAATATGATATGGTGTAAATTTTAATTAGCAAAACGCTCGCTAGCTCGTTAATAGAAACACTGAAATATATCCAAATTAATTGAGAGATGCTTTTATCCCCCAACAATTTGTAAAAAACTGATTCTGCCCGATTGCATCGTTTCGGACAGACAAAAACACATCGTTTTCTTCGGATGCACCATTCTAATTGAAAATGGTGCATCTAGACAAGATCAAAGTTTATGAAATGGTGGGAAAAGTTCCTCTAAAATTAATTTTATGTTTCTGGAATCATTTTTACATAAACACAATCATGCACTATTTTTATCTTATAAAATTGAATGTGTCATGAATATGATAGGGTAAGATCTTAAATAGCAAAATACTCAACAATATCAAATTTAATTTTTTGTTTCTGCATCATTTTTATGTAAAACCAAACATGCACAATTTTTAACTTATGAAATTTAATGTGTTATAAATATGATAAGGATAAGATGTAAATAGAAAAATGCTCACTCAGAAATAGAAGCAGTAAAGTTTCCAGAGATAGCATAAGGATCAGGAAAATAAGCAGCCTTATTCTCTTGTTTTGCAACCTTAGCCCTTTCTTGCCAATATGAATCAAACTCTGGTCTTTGTTCTTTCCAGTACTCATTATTCTCTAATTTATTGGCATTCAATGTAGGGGTAAGAATTGCCAAACAAAGCACAAAAAGAATAATGTCAAGTGATCTTGCCATTTTTTTTAGTTTTTTGGTTTTTTTATGTTGACCAAAAAAAGGGGTTTGGACTTCAAATCATATGAAGTTAACCCCGAGGCCAACAAAATGAAAAGAAAGAACACTTGTTCTTAGGGAAACTTTATAATTGATAATATTTGATCCCTGTCTATGTTTTCATTGTTGCATAGGTATTTATACATCAAGATTAAAATCCAAATTTGGATTATGTTGTAGAAACATTAGGCTAGATAAACGGGTTACTTATCTTTGACCATGAACATTTTTTAGGTCAAAATTTGTAGTGGATTTTCATTGACCTTGTCATAGCCATAAAAAAAAATAGGTGTTCATTCTTAGCATCTAAATCTAAAAAAGGAAATGGTTATTTGCCAAATTATACATGGAAATAAAATGGCTGCTTATCCTCCTAGTGACAAGGAACTTTAATTCGTAATGCACAGTCACATGCTAAAATTCAATGGGAATTTATTTTTTCCTTATCCAAACATGTCTCCGGAAGTATACTTAATAAAAAAAAATTAAATCAAAAACCACACACACTTTTTACACCCTTCCATCGAAACTCATGAGCGCTTAGATGAGATGACACGAGTCTCTTCTAGCTTAACTAAAAGTCTTGATTTGAATCTAGTTTTGGGTATGCAGCAAAGACTCAAAGTCTAGTCTCCATTGTTGCGCGCACGGAGAATTTAGTTTGACGGACTTTCACATATGTTAGAATAACTTTTTTTGACGGAACGCAAAGAATTTTATAAACACAATTTTTGTATTATTATGTAATTAAAATCAACTAATAGATGGTTTTAGCATGATATAATATATAGGAGTATCGAATATGAACAAGAATTCTCACGTTAAATTGAAATGTAAATATTGAAAAACATATGTTGAGAGAACTCGTATACTTATGTCTTACAATTTTAGGTGAATATGAGTTATCCCAAGTATTTGTGATGTTGCTTTTTTAGCTCAAGATGATAATCTCTCAATGATTTGGACATTTCTCGCAACTCAACAATGGTATTAATTAGTCAAAGATTTGACTAAAGGTACCAACTTCTTATATCGAAAGCTTTTCTAAAATTTGGTGGTCAGACAAGTGTCCCTTGATGTTGTGACCCAATAATGGTATAATTAGTACATGTGAATGATAAAACTCCGGCTTGAAGTAGAGCATCTCATATGAATGATTTGCTCACATTTGAGCGAGAGATTGTTGGGATATTACATGTGAGTGAGAAGTATGGGTTTAGCCCGGATGTAACTCCCTTCACAAACCAACATATAAACATAATCCCTAGGTTACAACTACATCTTCATGTAAAATCTTTAAGACATTAGGTATATAATTTCAAAGTAAAATCCACCACTAACACTCCTCCAAACAGTATATCAGTTCTTAGGTGGACCCATCAATTACTTCAGAAGTCTATGGCTTATGTACTATAAATGCCAATTGTTCAATACACTTTTTGTCACAATAATCTAAATACAATATATGAATTGTAAACATAGTAAATATGATACAATTCAATTTCAAATATTGATTTGAAGGCTTCTAGTTTCAGATGAGCCAGACTTAAGCTGAAATGAACCCTCTGCAACCTTCTCTATAATGATGCTCATGTGCAGCAAACTCACTTAAATTGTAGCTTGCTACACCTGACACCATCATCCAATTATACAACAAGCCTATGGTAAGGCAATGAGATATACAAGAAGATTTTCTAAAGGAATAAATACATATTATAAGATGTAAAATAAAATTATTATGATTCCTCCAGCTCCCAAATTTTGTAGTCTCTTCCGTCCCAAGCTGATTTCCATTTTTGGGAATCACTAGGTGGTTCATAATGACCAGGACCGATCTTCATAGCAACTTTTTCGTCTATGATAGCAGCATAAACATCCCTTTCTGATTTGGTAATTTTAACCTTGAACATGAAAATAGAAAGGTGTGTAAGTGTTCCAGTGATATCAATATCAATGTTCATATGTGCATACACATCACTTTGACAAATAACTGACCATCTAAAGCACATTTTCAGAGTTTGATTATGAGAATCATAAAAAAACATTATTTGTCCAAGAAATAGTGAAAACGAGAAAATGTTGTTTTCGCGGTTTCATTCATAAATCTTTGAAAATAGGCAACAGATTGAAAATAAGAAGAGGGTTTTGAAAATAAAAGTAAAATCATAAAAAGAAAACAGAAATTATTTTCTCATATCAAGTAGGCCCTAAGCATGCATATGGTTTCCATAACACCAAGGAAAAAATTTAGGCCCCGTTTACTTTGTGAAAATATTTTCTATTTTCATTTCCTAAAATATGTATTCATTTTAACTTGCTGATAAGAAAATGTGAGACTCTTGAAGTGAATTGCTAGTTGTAGGGATGATTTATTTTTGTAAATGGTGAAAACAATTCTTTTGGTATTTTCATTGTTTCTAAAAAAACGCACACAATTGTTCACTTCAAGAGTCTAGTATCTCCTTGTTAGTAAGTAAAATTCACACAACTTTTAGGAAAACAAATAGAATATGTTTTGCACAAAGTAAACGAGGCCTTATGTTTTTCGTGTTTTATCTCCCAGCACCAAAAACATAGCTACGGCCAAACCATTAAATTAGATATTTCAGTTTTGATTGAGTTTCTATCACATTGACATGCATAGTTGAAGTTTATCATCATCCACCCAGAAAATATCCACATAAACGCTGCTAAGTGATATATAATACAAAAATCCTGATACTCACTGTGCTTCTGCAGTTGATCCCGTTCCGTTTCCGAATAGAGAGAAGTGCCGCTATTTCATTTTTATAGTGAGAAAAAATGTGGTCAAAGAACACTGACGGAGTTCCTGGGTGAGTAAGAGTATAAGCATATCCTTGCATTTCTTTTTCGTGGGGAAATCTCCAATGACCCTTCAAAAGAAATTTTATGATAGTTAACGCATCAAAACAGTATTTAAATGGTTTTAGTTCTAAATTTTGCTTTATGATATTATGCTTATCCAATGAACATTTATAAGAGTGAATAAAAACAAAAGCCCTTTCAACTACTAATTATATAAACAAAAAACTATTGAAAATGTTTATAATTACACTATAATGGATTTACATGTACATATTATAAATCTACAAAAATGGTCTAAGATATTTAGAAGAACCTGCCAAATCAGAATCTCGAGTTTTACTTGCGGCATTGTTCAAAACAAAAGGTGAAGCACAGTCGATCAAAAAGAATAATTCCAATCAAAAATTACGAAGCTAATTTTGAAAGGAGAAGTCCAAACCTGTGTAGAACCAGTGTCATGGTTTTCTATAAAAGTAACGGCACGAGACGGCCACCATCCCATAACGCCAGGGGGTTTTCCCTGCTGATCCGACAAGCGCCAATACTCACATCTTTCCAATGCCTACAAAGGAGCCAAATTCCTATGAAATTTCATGTAGTAGGTTGCAAAATAAACAGACTTGTCTAGTAAAAAGCAAAAATGGTAACAGCGTAAACTTCTGTCTGCTCATTTTTAAGTATCCTTAGAGAGGTGCAGTGAGTTTCAGTTCAAAAACAAATTTAAAATTATTATTATTAATAAAGGTAGCACTAATGATCATTTTACAACTGCCCTGTTTAGGATTTGAACTCATGACAGTCTAATCCAACTACCACTGATGTGCCGACTCTGTGAATACATGAAATTTGTGACTGCAGCAAATCCAATTATTTCACTAGAAGAAGCATTGTCATTGTAACTTCACTGTTATTGGGGAAAAAACAAAAGCTCAAGAAACATAGTAAATTGTTGTCTTGCTACAAAAAGATTGTAAACGAATTCCAATAAGCTGGTGAAACTAGTATATCTCAAAACACGTTGCTTTGTCAAATTATCATTTCTTGTGAGTTCTATACACTATTCAAAGAATCCCATAGAATTGAAGAGTGAGTTTGAAGAGAAATTATTGAAACTGTCAAGTTGAGTACTCACAGAGTGAAGAATCCCTTTGGTTGTAACATCAAATGCACCTGCAGTACCACCGGCAGCACTAATCCAGTCAACGATCCTCTGCCTGTGTGCATCTTGATTATGATCCATTTCACCATATGTATAACTGAGGGAATCCCAGTACTCTCCCACGGAAAAGTATGGTTTGGTTGCATCCATGTAGTCTTTTACATAACCACCCCAAAATCCTCTGACAAAGTCAAGCCTCCATCCATCATATCCAATTTCTTCTCTGAAGATGACACAGAATTAGAAAAAGATACAACTCTTGTAATTTGTAATACTCTTCTATTGCAAAATAATATTCTTTAATGTGTATAGGTTGAAAGACAGGGCTGGTTAGAGTCATGGACAATGTATGTTTGATTCGTCCACGTGAAAGGAATATGAGCCAGATGTGAATAAGAAAGGATGGTTAGACAGATTCTGGGGACTGGCTACATGATCTGGAAATAAGAGGAGACAGTCGTAGAAGCGGCTGACAAAGTCTAGGAGCTTGAGCCAATGTGTGGAGGCTCTGATGAAAGCATAATGTCAAGCGCTAGAAAATCTCGACACAATACAGAGTTAGTGAGGTCTAAAACACAGCAAGGACAGGAAAGGCACGTGAAAAAGCGATAGAGAGAGGGTGCTAGAAAGCTGTCCCGAAATAAAATATGAATATAATATACGAACTGATTGATTATAATTTCAATTGACACAACATTTTGGACTAATGAAAATGAGAATTTGGAATATAAACCTTAACCAGCATAACCATTCTTTAATATCGTTTCTCACAAAGTCCTGTGAATGATCAATGTTTGGAGCCGCATGGAAACTATCTCCACTACTCTTGTTGCCCCTCCCCTGTATAGAAGCAAGAATATTCAATTACCAATATATATCAGATTTACATAGAAAGACAGTGGTATCATATTACGTAAGCTACAAACAAAACGAACTTTCAATTGCTTTGATATTGTCAGATTTTGTTCGTCCTGAAGTAAATGTGGTGTTCATGAAGACTTCAATTTCAATCGCAAGAAGTTTAACAACATAAAATGATATGATAGGCAATAAAGAAGATATAAATAAAAAAATTGTTACAGTTCAATTTCAATAAATAGCTTTCAAATGCACTCCACTTCATTTACTAGGGAAACAAAGAATTAAGCACACAATATATCTACTTCCTGAAAATGTGTGACGGGTTTTGACATAAAGTATCAAAGGTTCTTAGTCACTGGAGTGGGGGAAAAGTACAAGTGTATAACCGAAATCCATGGATCTTCAACCACAAAAAGGAACTAGACATGTTGCTGACAATATAAGAAAGGCAGAGTGAAGAGCAAAATACACATCAAAAACCCTCACAAACAAACCTGAAAATGTGGATCATCAGCTACAACTGCACGATCATCCCAGTTGAGACGACCTCCAAATATGTTCCAAATACCATTCTTATTCTGATGCTCGGCACAACGATGATTCAAAACAGCATCTCCTAGCACTTTGATTCCAACTTTATGAAATTCTTTCACCACATCCTTCAGTTCATCAATGGTACCATACCTGAGATATAAAATAACAGTTAATATCAAAAGTTCCTGTTTGCAAAGATGTATGATTTACCTTACATCCTACTCTTGTATAAATTACCACATGATAGAACATTGCATGCTACTCAAGTGAATCAATGATAATAACATTTGAAAGTTTATCATATACCACATACTATCGGGTCTAAGCAATTTGCCTAACACATGGTCTTGTATCTAAATATTTGAAGAGTTAGAGAAGTGACATATGTAGCACCGACACTTCACATTGAAACCGTGTCCAGTGTCCAAGACATATCGGTGTCAGACAGGGACACGACATATGTGATTACATTAAATTATTCTACTTTTTTAAATTATTTCTGGTGTCGACATATCTCGCAGTGTTCATGTTTGTGTCTGTGCTTCGTAGACATAAACAACTATGAAATAATGAGATCTTTAAGGGATTTTAATCAAGTACCTAGAATTTAAATTATATAAATCCCTTGGCATGTATCCTTCGGGCGAAACAGAGTCTGTAGGTGGCGGTAACCAAATCACAGTGAAGCCAAGAGATGCAAGTTCTTTAGCTTTCTCTTTAAGCTCCATGTACCATCTTCCAGATTTATTAGACTCCCAATTGAATCCTTGGCATACTATTTCATACCCTGTGCCTGTTCCCGACATGATTTTTGGAGGCAACTCAGGTGATTCGGATTCCAAAACAACCTCGGATTCCACAATAGCTTCCTCGGAGAAAGTTGGAACAGAGGTTCTGAAGATACTATAGGCTTCAGCGGCCAGTCTTTCAATTTCTTGAAGAATGGTTTCTTGAGCTTCTTTGGATTTCGTTTTTCGTCTCTTCACAGATGAAATGCCAGTAACCAAATGCCTTATTTCGTTTATTATTTCATTGGTAAATTCAGAGTTAGATTCCTCTTCGCCTGCCTCTTCACTCTTTACAACTTTCGATTGATCCTCTCTGTTGCCATTAACAAAGCTACCGGAAGTTGAGAGAGGGACGTAAAAATCAATTCCCTTGTTATTTAACCATGAATTTTGATTTATCTTAAGAACAAAAAGAAATCCTGAAAATTCTTCTCCCAAAGAGATTTGTGCTGAACTTCCCTCTCCACTTCCTTTTGGCTACATAACAGAATGACAAGCAAACATGTCAAAGAACACAAAGTAATACAGGAACCAATCTTAATATGTAATTTAAAATTTACTAAAAATACAATCAAATTTATTTTTTATTTTTTTAGGGGAATAAATACAATTAAATGTTAAGAGAGATTTTGCATATAAATGAGGAAGATAGAAGGTAAAATACCATATTATAAGATTTATCTATTACGATTTAAATAAGTACGGAAGAATCAGGTCTAGAATCTTATGGTTATGGAAGTATAGTAACATCACCAATGAAGCAATAGAGTTGAAAAGTGCTAAAATATAGAAAACGAAAAACGGACCACTACCTTTAACTGAGTTCGCAAAGCTGTTTCTTTATATGCTACAGTTTGTGGTGGATGAGGAGCAGGTGGAGCTTCCCAACTTCTTAAATCATCTCTACAAACTCCCCAATGAAGGAAAATATCGCCTGGTATATCCGTTTCTAAATCCAAAATATTTTTAGCTGTTTCGGAGCATTTCCTAATGGAGACACTGATAGAGTTATTGACAGTAACTTCCTTGGTTAAAGGCAGTTCTACATTGAAACCTTCTACTTGACTATTTTCCTTTTTTGGATTTTCCGATTCACTGCTGCTATCTTGAACTTTGTCATTGGTTGCTTCAGAATTCAGGATAACGTTAGATATCTGCCCTATGTCCCCTATGAGTGAGGAAAAACCGTGAAATGTACGTCAGTTTAAGCTCATTAAATAAATGTTGAGAGGACAAAGCTGAAAGGAGTAAATAAATTGATTAAAAGGAAAAAAGAGTGTTACTGACTTATAAGCTTGATTAATGATCTTTTGAAAATTGAGAAGACAAATGGTTCACTATTCCAAGCTTTTATCAACGCAAAGATTAAAATTCAAATTAATGTCAGGATCCAAGCAAATTTCTTTCTTCTGAGAAATAGAGATCAACCATATCAAATGTTTTCACTACATTTTCTTCTTTCTCCCCTTTTCTTTGATGCACTAATTTTTAATGGCAGTTCACTCTATTGTTCTGTACTTGTAAATATCTTATGTAAACGTTACTCTTTTACAGAACTTGAAAGCAATATATAGAAACAGGAAACAACTGGAACTATGAGATAAAATGTATCATAGGATTATGATTGATTTCACACCATAAAAGAAAATAAAACCATGATATAGGGCAAATTTAAGCGAGCGACACAAAATAGAGTTTACTGCAGAAGCAAAAATAATGCAGTGATTTCAAAATCACCTTGAGACGAACTAAAGCCTGTTTTAGGTCCAATTAAATTAGCATCCTCCTTAAGATAGTTTACCAGAGGAACTTTGAAGTCTCTTCCTTTGTGTTGATAACAAGCACCAGTTTCCTCGTCCTGCATCGACAAGAGCACCCAGATTGCAATGGAGGAAAAAAAATAATGATTTTCTTTTTGTTACAAGATTCCTAGACAAACTACATCCAATTGCTAACTGTATAGACATAAACCTTGAGAACAAAATTAATCGCTGAAATCTCATTGCTAGGCTTAAAACCGATCCTGACTTCATAAAATGTATCCCCTTCCGGTGATGTTGATGATTTCTTCAAAGGTGTCTCTATTGCATAGTCCTGAAATTTTCACTTCATACTCAAACATTTTACATGGAAAAAATCAACAAGTGTCAAATGTGAGATCACGAGAAGTCATGAAACTATTGTCTACCTTTATTGGAATAGATCCAGGAGGTATCATATCACGGGGTGGTTGATCCCATTCACTGCACAAGCAAGATTTACACTGTAAGCATCTTCATTGGATCATTATGATTTAGATCTTGATATGATGTCAAATAAAGTACAATCGCAAGATATCACAAAATTAGACTAAAAGCAAATTCACACATGATTATCAGTATCTTACGATACATACGAGTTATATCTCGATTCAATAAAAACTGGACCTAATCGATACAAATCCCTAGTGTGTATCTTTTTAGAAATGAATCTCGTCTTAAATTCCAATTCATTATGATGAATTCTGACTCACTATAACTATTCTCGATTCATTCTAACAAATCTTTAGTACATTACCTAAACTTATTGTATCAAACTACTTTCTTTTGTCAACTTTGTGTAGCCCATAGTTTTTCTTTTGTCATCTGATTACGACCTGAATGTTTAATGTTCAATCTTATTATGTATCTTAGGATTCATAATAAGATTAAATTCACGATTTAAAAAATAGTTCTTCCATCTTATTATTTAACATGGTTTACCTTCCAACATCATCCACACCAGAAACTCCCCAATGAAGAATCCATTTTCCTGGTAGATTGCATCCAACTATAAGCTCTGAATTCTTTAAATCATTCCCTTGATCTAATCTTATAAACACCTTTCCCTCCACCTGCAGATTATATTTCAAGTAAGACAAAAAAAATCCATCAATGCCAAACACCAAACTATATATTTCTACTTCTAAAATAAAAAGGGAAAATAAGTAGGAAATATTAATAAAAACCCTTTCAAAAAAGTAAGGAGAAAAGATCTTTGCATTTAATGTACTTTGTGACTTTCTTTTTTATGGAAATTAAAAGTACAAACATGAAACTTTTACAAAATCAGAAAAGAAGAAAAAAAACGTTATGACTCAAAAATCAAATAATATAATCACAACAACAATAATCAATCTAATACATCCACAAAGTCCTAGCTCTGGCAAAAGCTGAAATTGTTAGACCGGATGCCGTGACCAGTGTGAACACTGATCCCCACTTGTGTGTGACTATTCAATTGGTTAGTGTCATTTGATCAATCTACCAAAAATAATCAATCTGATCCAAACTTTTACCACATTTATACAAAACAAAAATTCAAACACTCTTCAACATTTTCACAATTTCCACTATAAAAATCATAAATTTTTCATCTGGGTATTTCCAGAATATTCTCTACAAACCAAAAACAAAGTTCCAATCCAAAAAGGTGATATATTATATACCAGTTCAATTCTGTTGATGGGATGAGTCTGATTGAAAATGACATCATCAGAAGATTGAATCTCTTGAAGGGTATCAGTATTTGTAGCAAAAGTTTCAAATTTTGGAGAGAGAAACTTATGGGGTGGCTTCAATGTCCAAGAACAAGAACCATAGTTAATAATATTGGAAGTGGAAGAGAGAGAGTGTGAAGAATTTGGCTTGAAACGGTGAATGGTAGCTAATCTGTGGCAGTGAGAGAGTTTGAAATTGAAGAGTGGTTCAGAGAAAACAGTGGTGGAGATGCTCATGATATGGTGGTCGTGGTGATGGTTCCTTTTGCAAGGAAGATGTTACAAAGACAGCATAAAAAAACACCTTTTGCTTCTTAGTATTAGCTTCTAAGAAGTACCAACTTGTGTTGTGTGTGAATAGTTGTGGACAAGAAAAATAATTGAAAAGGTTTGATTATTAATATTGTTATTTTAATGATTTTTCTTTTGTTCTTGGGATTTATGAGATGGGATATCTTTACTTCTTTTTAAAGTAAAGTTACTGTTGAATTTTTTGAACAAAAAAAAGAAATGTTGTTTTTATAGAATATAAAATGGATGGATAGATTTTTTTTGTTGGAAATAAATGGATATTTATAGGGGTTGTCACTGTCAAGGTGAGTGTACATGTGCCGACATGGGAACAATCAAAAATTAATAATATCATTGAAGAAAAAAATAAACGATTATCATGGGACAGAATGAATAGGAGGAGTACTCCTCCTCCGCCTTCTCACATTTAATTAGTGGTTGAAGTGACTCATAATTTTATTTTTTTTTAGGGGGAAGTGACTTATGAAATGATATAAAAAATATGTGTATTTAATTAATATATTTTTTCAATTAAGAATACATGTTAGACTTAGACTGTGTGCAGGAATAGTTTGTTTTGATTTGTTGCGGTGAGTTGCTTGATGATAGCTTGGATGCTATCTTATTTATCGCTTTTGGTGTTTTAGACTTTAAGACTCTGATTAGGGGTCGGCCTTTGTTGTTATCTTTATTTTGTCTATTGGAGGTTTTTGAGACTATGTATTAATGTTGACATGAGATGTATGATGACATGGCTACTTGGAGACTTATTTTATTATGGTTGACTGTTGAGGTATTTTATTAAATGTAGTTGTGATGATGTTTTTATTCCACTGCAATGTTTTGAGAAAACTATTATTTATGCATGTTTGGTGAATTATTGGCGAAGTAACATCTAGATTCTTGATATGCTTGTATCATCAGCGTAATTTATCGCTTTTAGAGTTTATGGTGTTACAGTATAGGTCAAATTTTTCGTGAGCATTAAGCAGCAGATATCACCTTATTGATTGAATTTCTGAAAGTTTGTGGCCGACACTGGAACATTAAGTGGTCTATCCCTTGTTTTGTGACATCGAGTTTGCTCTATTCTCTCAACTCGGGCTCCTTTCAAGCTTAGCTTCGCGCATGATAATGATAGCGGTATTCTTTTTTTTAGGTGGGAAGAAAGTCACTCAATAGTGCACTGCACCTCACCCAAGGTTCACGTTGCTAGGTCAATCCATGTTTCGACGTATTCCTGCCTTGCGTTCTCGACAGAGTGTTGTGCCATACTTCGAGAATGACATGGTTTGGAGGAACTTTAACTCATTTGGGTGAAAGCTCCTTCCAATTTTGTAGAGAGGCCCGAAAGAATAACAAGACAATTGACCAATTGAATATTCTCAAATTAAAGTAATCATGCCCTAGACGCGAAGGTAAGTAAAAGAGTCGGGTGAATTTTATGAAGATAGAAGAGCAAACTTCTGAGAAATTTGTTGTTGACACATTTGGTTTGGCTAAGAAACACATGTAAAATACGATAATACCCCTCGGCAGTTAACTGCCGAGGAAATATAAAACCGGCTGCAGTTAACTGCCGAGGAAAACCTCGGCAATTAACAACCGAGAAAAACCTCGGCACCTAACTACCGAGGCGTCCTGAAACCAGAACTGGCAGAAGCAGCACTTGCTTCTGGACCTGTAATGTGTTTTAAAACACATAACACAAACCTATTCCAATATTTTCACATCAACAACAATTATAAATTATCAACATTTGATTCAAGTAAAAATGCACCACGATAACAAATTACCAAGATGAAATCAAAATGTACCAACATCATTTAAAATACATAATGTTAACCAAATACGAACAATAATCACCAAAGTTTGAAAATGAAACTAACAAAGCCTAAAACCAACAATGCCTAAACAACAACTACAAGTAATCCTACTGCTGATCCTGGTCTTACTGATGTTGCTGTTGTTGCCGCCTCCTCGGCCTCTGGCCTCGCCTCCTGGCCAATATCGGCGCGATCTGCTCCCTAACATGGCTCATAGCCTGAAACCACTGCTAAGGGCTCATGACCTCCTCATGACCCATCTGTTCATCAGCGTAGGCAACAGCAGCACTAACCATGTCATAGGTATCAGGCGAGCCTCTCGCCTCGTACTGTTCCAACTGTTGTGCAATGATCTGCTCTTCATTTGCTGGCTTGGGAAGATCTCCTGGAAGAGGTGGCAAAATCTGAGGGTGAGACAATGTACTGTAGCATAGCACATAGCCATTCGCCATCCGCCATGTCTGCTCTCCTGCCGGCTCACCCTAATCGGGCTCCTTAAGAGTGTGAGTGCGGAAGTCTACGAATGTATGCACAATCTGAGGAGGTAGCAGCTCTACAGCATCCGTCGGATGTCTAAGGACCCTCTGGACGTATCTGTTTGCCTCAAAACCCTCTCAGGCAAGTGACGGTACACCCTACGAACACTGCACATAATCCAGCCTAAATACCAGAAAACCTCCTCAAAACCCTAGATCTCCCTGTGCTCTTCGTACGGCCTCCAGGATACGTCATCAAACTGAATACGATCAAGCAATGAGCAATACGTCACCCCCTCTCCATGACCCTTCTGTAGCTTCCACCTCGCCGCAACCGGATAGTTTTCAATATAGTCGGTGTTGGGATCAACACTAAAAAACTTAGGAAAATGCGCCAAAAACCATGCCTGCACAAACCAAACAAATCACATTTATAAATTATCACGCACGAAAAATATAACAAAAAAATAAAAGTTAAGGTTCACATTAATAAGTTTCTTACAGTGAACAGTGTCACACTTCCCCCAAGAGCTCTGTCTCTAGGCAAACAGGCCTCAGCTAACTCGGCGTATAGGTATGCTAGTGTCATCCCTCCCCAGGAATAATTACGCATCCCCACGTAGCCCTCCTCCATGGTCGTCAGATAGACCAACTTGATGCGTTTGTTGCTTCTATCACCAAACAACAAGCATCCTACAAGATATAGAAGATAACACCTCACACAAAATTTCCTAACCCTCCC
>Ga0228711_1003398_pt1 | contig 24666 bp, 11 predicted proteins | sample MedpolnodulmetaG_2_FD_177996 | JGI IMG/M metagenome (GOLD analysis project Ga0228711, IMG submission 177996) | Root nodule microbial communities from Medicago polymorpha collected in Santa Monica, California, United States - brown nodules | ecosystem: Host-associated > Plants > Roots > Nodule... | reverse complement strand
AATTCCCAAGTATTGTTTTTATCAAGTGCCTCAATTTCCAAGTCCATGGCTTGTTTCCATTTCCTGTCAGACAACGCCTCAGATAAAGATGTAGGTATTGTGGTAGTATTTAGACTTGTGAGGAAGGCTCTATAGGTAGGTGATAATTGTTCAAAGCATAGGAAGTTGGATAGAGGGTAGAGTGGATTTTTGGTAGAAGTTCTAGTATCTTTTCTAAGGGCAACTGGAAGATGTAAGTCTTCAGAATCTATTGGTGGTACTTCTCTAGATTTTGGTTTCTTACGCTTTATTGGGATGGTTTCTGGTTCCTTATGTGAGGATGAGTTAGATTCTGGTTCATGTGCATTAGAAATTGAATCACAAGAATTTGAAGGGTCAAGCAAAGTTACCTCATGTAATGTCGGATCAAACTCTTGGACATGAGTAGATTTAGGAATGGTCTTTCTTCGTGTATAAGTCATTATATTTTTCCCATATCTTACATCGGCTTCAACATTTACATGATTTTCATAATCAACTTCAGACTCAACATCGTTACCTCCAGTTTCAGACTCAACTTCTGGTCCGAAAGTAAGGTCAGGAAGTATAAGAGACTCATCTTCCTTGCTTATATTCTCCCCCTGAAGATGAGTTTTAACAAAATAACTTTCTTGTTCATGAAAGGTGACATCTCGAGAAACAAAGTACAAGATGGAGGATGATAACATTTGTAAACCTTTTTGAGTGGAGGAATACCCTATACAGACACACTTTAAGGCTCTAGGATCAAGTTTACTTCTACCATCATGATGGATATGGACAAATGACGTACACCCAAATATTCTAGGAGTAAGATTATTGGAGGTGGGCATATACGGATAGAACGACGATAAAACTTCCATAGGAGTTTTAGAGTCAAGGACACTAGAAGGTAAACGGTTTATGAGGTAAGATGCTGTTAAAACTGCCTCCCCCCAAAATTTCTTAGGAACCTTATTTTGGAATTACATAGCTCGAGTTTGATCTAACTAACAAATGCCCATTTTTTCTCTCAGCAACCCCATTTTGTTGGGGCGTTTTGACACATGAAGACTCATGAATAATACCTTCTTTTTGACAAAAAGAATTAATAATCTTTGGCATTATCAGACCTGACTCTCTTAATACTTACTCCAAACTGAGTTTTAACCATTGCGAAGAAATGTAGAAACACAGAGGTAACTTCAGACTTTTGTTTTAGTAAATAGACCCAAGTAACTCGACTACAATCATCAATGAATGTTACAAACCATCGACTACCTGATATATTTGCAACATTTGAGGGACCCCACACATCAGTATGAATTAAATAAAATGGAGAAGTACTGATATTATTACTGACAGGAAAAGAGACACGCTTGTGTTTAGCAAGTTCACACACCTCACAACAGAGACTCTCAACATCTAAATTTTTAAATAGTGAAGGAAATAATTGTTTCATGACTCTAAATGAAGGATGACCAAGACGACAATGGTACAAAAAGACTTTCTCCTTGTTGGTCTTAATTGATTCAGAAAGAAAGGAATTGTTGTTGGAAATGTTAAAGGATCTGATGAGATTCTGGTTATCAAAATAATAAAGACCATTCCATTCTCTAGCATTTCCAATCGTCCTCCCCGAATCCTTGTCCTGAAAAACACAAGCATTGTCACAAAAAACAACATTACATGATAGGTCTTTTATGAGTTTATGTATGGAAATTAGGCTAGTGGACAAATTGGGAATATGAAGGACATTTTGTAGGGTTATAGTTGGGCTAATCTGGACATTTCCTTGACCTGCTACAGTAATAAGGGAACCATCTGCTTGGGATATTTTCTTGTTGCTAGGACAAGGTGAATAAGTGGAAAAGTGTGTGGGCAAGGGTGTCATGTGGTCAGTGGCTCCGGAATTCTAGTATCCAATATTGGTCAGTGGCTCTGATACCATGTTGAAATTTGGGGCCTAATTCATCCTTACAAAACCGGCTTGTAAGGTGAGGAGTGCCTCCTCTTTATAAACTCTTCTCAAGAGTTCTATCTATCCGATGTAGGACTAAATCCACCCCCTCAAAGCCAACACAATGAAGGTGTTGGAGGCTGCAATTAAGGCTAACTAAAGGTCGCAATTTAGGCGACTAGGGGCGGACCGCAATTAAGGCGGAATTTCCAACACACCCAATGGGCCTGAAGCGTGGACGATGCGGGAAGCCCATCAATAGATCTAGGATAGGCTCTGATACCATGTGAAAACTGAATATTATATTTCGGAGATGAATAATGTACAACCACTAATGTGTTTATATAGGCTATTCTAACCTAATGGGCCTGACTAATGACTAATAGGCCAATTACAAATTACTACTAATAATAGTAAAACTTCACTATTTACAACAGTTTGGCCTTAAAGTGTAAAAAAATTTGTCATCATTGTATGGCATCTGGTTTTAATTATATGTGCTGCAATATATATTGGCCTTAAAACATAAACTTACACTTACAGTTTTACTTTTGTTTTGATTAATTTAGCTAAAAAATAAAGCATGTGTTCAACAAAAAATTGTATCATGATTAGGTCAAATTATGCCTTGTTATGGGGCAATTATTATGCCTTGAGATGGCTTGGTTGTTTCTCTATAATTTCATTTATTTTTCACAATTTCTGTTTGGTCTTATAAAGTTTACCTATTTAAAAGTTACTAATCTAAGTGTGCTTTTTTATTTATTTTTAAACAAGCCATGCTCTTGAGAGGACTCTCGAGTTTGACAACATCAGGTTCTATTATAGATTTAACATATTTCTAGACAAGATTCCTGCAAATATCTTTTGTAATTAATTTTTTAGAAGTGCAAAGTAACATTAACTTTGGTCTGTAAGACTAGCCCTGCAAATATCTTTTGTAATTAATTTTTTAGAAGTGCAAAGTAACATTAACTTTGGTCTGTAAGACTAGCAAGCAACAGTCAAAGATGCATTAACATATATAGCACAATCAGGTAATAATATACAATAATATTCAGGTTCCCGGTTCCCACTTCGAACAAAACAAAATAACTTCTTTTCACTTGTCTTGGAGAAACCCATCCTCAGGGAAAAAAATACATTCTACGATTTGAATTTTGATCCGACTTTTTTTGTGGCTATTTAACAAGCCATTGAGAGAGTATGCTATTACAAGCCTGGTATTTCCCTTACTTCTGTTCACTTGTTTGTCATATTAACATTTTCATACATAATTTGAAGTATTCGGGAAAAAACAAAATGGAAAAAGAAGGTAAACCATACTAACCGTCATAATTACTGCATCAACGTCTTGTGTATTTCGGCTAGAAGCACAAGTAATAGACCAGTTTTGCAATGGGGAACTTCCATCATGACTGTAAGCTAGTGTCAGAACCTTCGCATTTAATTTAATGTCATCTTTGCCAAGCTCTTTGCACAATGTATCAGTCAGTGTCTGTGCTGGATACACAGTTATACAAATGAGATGAAATATATGTTTAAATAAGATGAAAACAATATTCAAATGGTCAATGCTCTAATCAAGCACAGGACAAGGTTTCCTCAAAGGAGGAATATTTGCACAATGATTCAATACCTGCATCCCACCCTGAAAAGAAAATGAACCACGCTGGTGCTTGTTTTTTCTTGGTACATCTTTAGTTTCTCCAGCTTTGTTCTTTTTTCCAAATACGCTGGATTGTAAAGCCCCAGCTATAATGGAGCCAAACCTGAAACACAGAGGACCCATGACATAGTAACCAAGAAAGTAAAGAAAGAAATGATATCTTACATTTCTAGGGAGACTCTGATTGGCTCATAATTAATGTGAGTACAAGAGAAGAATGCTCTATAAGCCCAATGGTGAGGAAGGATTTATTTGGTTGGGAAGAGAGAGGTAGGGTGATAAATTCGATAGAGAAGAGAGAACGGGGGGAATAACAGAAAGTAATGTGGCCTAAATACACAACTTCGACATAAATATTTCAATCAAAACAGGTCAGAACAATGATTTGTGCTCACCAGATCATGCGGCTAAGTACACAACTTTGACATGTCTAACAGTTTTTGATAACTGATTGTTTTTGTTTTATAGATTTAATTTGTACACGCCAGTCAATGTAAAGATTTTTTATGATATTAATCAATCATAATCGTGAGTTCATTAAAAATATTTGATTTCAATCATAACAACTTCACACAAATACATCAACTAAAAGTAAAAAGTACAAGGAGCTACGAGACCACAATTTGTTTATATAGATATCAAGTGAAAATATGAACTGAAGAAAACTAAGACTAGAAAATTTTATTGCCGGTAGCTAAATTAGTACTATAAGAAAGTTGCAAGCAATACCTTTTCTCCAAATTCCATAGCTCTGGGAAAGAATGGCGCATCTGTTTGAAATTTATGAAAGGTAATTAACATTTTATATGATTATCCAATATTAATATGACAAATATTCATATTTACAAGTTGTTTCAAAAAAACAAATTTGTTACAACTAATTTAATATGAAATATGTAAAAGTATTTGAAACTTTGAGAAGCAACTCACAGAAAGAGATTCAGGGCCTGCTGCACTTGTACCTCCAACAAAAGGATCAATGAGGTAGTCCACGACCTTCAAATAATTGTTAGAAAAAGAAGTAACAAATAGTAGATGAAAATAATAAATGCTATCGAAAATATATTATGATTTTTGTATTTATTCTATATGCATATAATATCATGTTATATCATGTACTAATTGAATAATATCATTCTTCGTTATCAGTGGTAGGATTGGTCGTTTTGCAGTGAGACCGGTCACTCTGTTTTTCATCTCCATTCGGCCAATTTGTATATATCGTATTGTTTATTTGGTTGAAATTGTTACTCAGAGCTTCATTATGGTGAGACTGGAAATAACACTCATGTGATAATGAAGCATCATTGCATATTGGATCTCGTCTTATTTTCCACGACACGATCAAACATATTGAGATAGACTATCATTTTATCACGGAGAAGATAACATCAGAAGACATCATGATCTTTGTCCACTTTAAAGACCGATGCCTTCACCATATCACTAAGAGGTCCTCCATTCAATTATGTATGTAACAAGCTTGGTGCATATGATTTCTATGCTCCAACTTAAGGGTTAGTGTTGAAAATACATTATGATTTTTGTAAAATATCATGCAAATAGGAATAATATCTCCTATACTAATTTGTTTTAGGGCCTTGAGCCTATATAAAATGGACTCCTCTATGTTGTTGAAATACATGGTTTCACAATATTATGTCTCTATTTTCTATCATTCAATAAATAAAAGGCTAGATAATGTACATAGTGCATTGTAGGCATAGAACATATTAGCCATAAGCAGAAAGGAAAATGAGTGACTTGTGACATATACCTCTTTCCCAAAATGACGTTCGAAGAATCTACTAACACTGCAAGAGACAAAACAGAATGCTAAAGATGTCACTTTTGCGCTATATTAAAATATAAATTATACAGAGAGCAAGGTTTTATAGAACTAGGATCCATTATTGAGGTTTAGCACACCTTTCTTCGGAATTTTCATCACACACGGCAGATGAGTCACTTCTTTTCCACATAAATGGTTCAAAAATGACCTGAATCTGCAAATTTAGAAAGATAAGTGTGCAAGCTATATTTAGAAGAGGTAATCAACGCCACAAATAGAATTAAAAAGAATAAGAAAAACATGAGAAAAATAGCATAATAGCAATTATTATTATTGTTATAATGATAATAATAATAATAATAATAATAATAATAATAATAATAATAATAATAATAATAATAATAATAATTTAACAATGATAATAATAATAATTATAAAAAAAATTGAATTTGAAGTTTTTCATCATCTTCCTTGAGTGAATCGCATTCCAGACTCCTGTGTCTTAGAACTTGGGGGTAAGCCTAAGTCAAGTCAAAACCACAAGAGTCAGCTCAAGAGGGGAGGGTTGTCCGAGCTCCACATGTTCTACATGTTCATATATCTGGTTGTAACTTGTAAGATTTAGAGAATGAGAGAAAACAGCCTAAGTGAAACCCTCAAAGTTCGGTTAACTTATCTATATTGTAAAAAGAAGAATTGTTCTGTAGTTCACTCCAATGATCTAGTGGGTCCTATCAGTCTGACAGTTACCACAGAAATTGAAGAAAAAAAATGATATTGGCAGATGCTATTCGGAGGGTATATCCCAAATCTACCTTTGGAAAAAGTTATAACTGGAAACAGGAAATGTTATACAATGGATTGCAAAGGAGTGTTCGAAAAGTGTGTGAATGAAAACATGTTTAAGTCACGTTAATCAAATGGAAAGCGTTTCATGCCAACAAAAGAGAAAACTATGAAAGCTCAAAACACTTGGAGATCCTTAGAGATGTGAGAAAGAAACCTTTGATTGTGCAGAAAGAAGTTTGCTCTTCAACAGTGCAGCAGGATTTGCGGGTACCTGATTAAATAAGTTATCACATTTAATTTTTTGTGACACAAATTTCTGTAAAATCGGAAAACCAATTTCCGAAGTCCAATTATTTCAAAATTGAAAAATAAAAACGCATTTTAGAAAGATAGAAGTTACTAGCAAAACATACCAGAACCGGTGTCCCATTTTTCACAATATAGCGCTTATGCTGTGACAATGGCTGTAACAAAAAACAAAATATCAATCTTATAAACAGAACAAATATGTAATCCCCAGTAGATCAATCACCAATATTCCTAAACTTCCAATTTCAATAATAAAATTCATATTCTAATTTAATTAAACGAGCTAAAGTTCTAGAAAGTTCTAGCAGCTAAAAACATTTTAAAGCAGTCATCACAAATTGTTGTTTATACAAGGTTCCTGCCGAAAAATATGCTTACATATTGTTGTTTTTCATGAAGTCCAAGAGCATCAATCAAACCTTTAACCTCTATTTCATTTTCAGTCTGCACAAAGAGGACAAAACATGAAAATTAAGAACTTATTATGTTACTATATTAGAATCAAGTATCAAATAAAGGATAAATTTTTTATACATGAAGTTTATTTTGCAATACATAACCCCCTCAAGTTAGGGTTGGATTAAAAAAAATTCAATACTGTTAGTTTCACATCTCATAGGCCATGTAGGAAGCATGTGCCGTCAAAAGTAGAACGTTGAGTAGCTTGCAGGATAACATGACTCACTCTTAGCCTACCTATGGGATGTCAAAACCTACAAATTTGATTTATATTAACCCAAAATTCAGGAGGGTTGTGTTATGAATTAAATTCAAAAATGTCTGGAAGATTGGATGGGTTACATATAATTTTTCCAAAACTAAATTTAACTTGTTAGAAATCCTCCTACTCTAACATAAAAAAAGATGTTCATGAAAATAGAGTGCACGTGAATATTAACATTATTGATGAAAAAATCATTGGTTTGGAACTGATATTTATTGACTACAGACCATTAGATAATATGATCCAAAATCGATGATTTGTGACAAATCTACACTCTGAACTGAATTATTCAACATTAACTTACATATACAGTAAAACTAAAGAGCTATGTACACTTGTACTAGTAAACTTACCATTGTATTAGCTCCCTCGTCCCAAACTAGCCCATCTCGAGAAACAGTTCTTAGTCTCCCTCCAGCTCTTCCCTCAGCTTCAAATACAGTTACATCTAGACCATGTGATTTCAGTTTGTAAGCCGCCGCAAGCCCACTTGACACCAGAAAATAAAGTTAGACAGTGCCAATGTCATGAATATTATCAAATATATCAATGGTAATAATGTGCATCATGGAGTATAATATAGATTAGAGCATAACGTAGATTAGAGCATACATAAAATCATATTAATTCAGCCAAATAGCATTCATGAAATACAATAGAGCATACAAACTGATGAGCTGACGAGGTGTCTATTGTTTGTCCAATAAAAGTATAAAACCGAAGGAAGAAAAGGGATTGGTACTAAGAATAGGAATTCTGCTATAGAGGAAGGGGGCTGTCAAGAGGGGTTTGGGTTGAAGATACTAAGAATGGGGAAGGAAACGTTAATACACTCAGTTACGAACTCTATTGCACCAACACTTCTAATTGAAGATGTGTCTGGTGTCCGACACCAACACATGTGATTACATTCAATTATGTCATTTTCTCATATTACTGCCGATGTTGACATTTCATTGTTAAAGTTGTGTTCATGTTGGTGATTCATAGGTTACGAGGTATACCATTTATCACTAGTTGAATTTAACAGTCCACATAACGTTCCAATTGCAAACAATCATCTTTTTTCAACCAAATAGCAATGATGAAACAACGTGAAATCACATTTCATCATTCCTTGCAAGTTCATTTTTCATCCACAATCTGCCACACGATACAATCAGTTCCCTCGCACATACTTTAATTCGTTATAATCTATGATATTCAAAACCCGCACGGAATTTGAAGGACAAGACCTCGTGTTAAGGGCGTGTTTGGAATCACTATGAGTTTGACGATTGTCTTCATCTTGTAGCTTACTATTATTTTTCTGCTTTTGATTCCACTTAAGCTTTCCATAAACTCTGTTTACTTGTTACAACTACGAGCTCTGTAGCACCAACACTTCTAACTGAAAGTGTGTCCGGTGTCCGTTACCAACACATGATTACATTCAATTACGTCATTTTCTCAAATTACCATGGCTAACCATAATTCGGCAAAAAATTTTATTTATAAGACTAAAAATTTAAAAAATAAATAAATAGCTAAATTAAAGATATGAAAAGTTAAACAACAACCGTACCTTACACCAGCACCAACAACAGCAACTCTTTTAACAGATCCTGCAGACCCATTAAAGAATTATCACACATTATCTAAGTCAACTAAATATGAACCTAGACATAATTTTTCTTCATTTTAGTTATGAAGAGATTGATAATTGTTATAATGAGAATAAATTGAGGAAATGTGAATGAATTTGGGGGGAGAGAGAGAGAGAGAGAGAGAAGTTACTTCTTGGATTATCATCTTTTGCAGAGGAGGCCATTTCTGACTCAGCTTCCGTCCAGTATGTATGGTTTACCTTACGCGCGGGGGTTTTGACGTTTCACCAATGCTCAGAGATTCATAGTCTAGTGTGTAAGGTACTCTTTGAAATCAAAACATTTTTTATATTTTTTTAATTATTACTTGTTTTTCTTTTTAGTAACATGTATAGTTTTATTTTTTAAATTTTTTTTAAGGGAAATGTTAACCAGTGCCATTAGGCAATGGTTAAGGAACCAAATATAGTAATTTCGTATTGAAACTTGTGTATTCAACTCTTCAAAAGTCTAAAAAGTGGTATTTTCAACTTAAAACTTTCTTTTTTTAGTTTTCTTAACCATTGTTCTGATGACACTGGTTAGCATAACCCTTTTTTTAAAGAGTTTGAATTAATTGAATGATGATTCAAATGTCTTATTGATTGAGTTTTGCCACATATTGTTCATATTCGACTTGAGAGATTAGTCTTTACAATTGTAAGTAAAAGATAATCATTCAATTCTTATTAAAAAAATTGTATGTGTAGGGAAATCTCAAAATAATTGTGTGTCCGACTAAGTTGAAAGTGTCCCTTGTTTAAGTAGTTAGACCAAGTTGTTTGAGTGATGTCTCTAGTAATTTTTGTGTCCTATCATGATTTTTGAAATAATTTCTTTTGCATAAAAACTTTTGAACCTTGATTCCACAAGTTTCAAAGAGAGTAACCTTCATTCCACAAGGTTAAAAGTAAAAGGTTGATTTTTTATCCTCGAATGGGAATTGTGACAAAATTTCTCATAGGATCAAGGTTGAGGCAAATTGAAGGAAGATTCTAGACATTGAAAGAATTTAGATGAAGAATGCTCATGGGATGTTTGAAGACTTGGAGATTTTAAGACCTTGGAGTTTCAATTTCAAAAGAGCTTGAAGATTGGTCAGATTAAAGTTTTACTTTGTGTTGAAAGCTTTAGATCTAGAGGAATTAGTAGCTCAAGAAATCATTGTAATAAACTCTGTAAATTTGCATCATCATAGTGAAAGATTACAACAAACTTTGGTGGATTTATTCAACGAGGGAGGATTGATCTCATAGCGAGGATGATTGGATGAACCTCTATAAATCGTGGTGTCATATCTCTCTCTTTTCTTATCTCTTTAATTCCTTGCATATTGAATCATATTGGAATTGTTGAATTAAGTATAGATTCTTTGTTAAACTGATTGATCATTCATGTAATAAACTCTGTAAATTTGCATCATCATAGTGGAAGATTACAACAAACTTTGGTGGATTTATTCAACGAGGGAGGATTGATCTCATAGCAAGGATGATTGGATGAACCTCTATAAATTGTGGTGTCATATATCTCTTTTCTTATCTCTTTAATTCCTTGCATATTGAATCACATTGGAATTGTTGAATTAAGTATAGATTCTTTGTTAAACTGATTGATCATTCATTTAATAAACTCTGTAAATTTGCATCATCATAGTGGAAGATTACAACAAACTTTGGTGGATTTATTCAACGAGGGAGGATTGATCTCATAAAGAGGATGATTGGATGAACCTCTATAAATCGTGGTGTCATATATCTCTTTTCTTATCTCTTTAATTCCTTGCATATTGAATCATATTGGAATTGTTGAATTAAGTATAGATTCTTTGTTAAACTGATTGATCATTCATTTAATTAATCTTGATTTGAAGAAATAGTTTAGATAAACTTTGTTTATCAATCAATTGATAAAGTTTGCAATAACTGTTAATATGAATATGAATATCTTGATTCAATAAATTTTCAACTTTCACAAGTCGCGATTTATTGTTTAAAGTTAGGTTTTTTTTTGGGTAACATGTTTAAAGTTAGGTTTGATTTAAGTTTGTTTACGTGTTTGCAATTATAGTGTTAATTTGGATTGTTACAAGAGATTTAATTGTGAACATCTTACTCAAAGTTGGATCAATTTTCTTATTAAATTTGATCTGTCTGGTAGTGATCAGATAGAGGCAACGGTCTCGTGCGGTATTCAGACACGGTGGTAAAGTAGTTTTCAAAGTAGAGTGAAAGGTGCATATGAGCACGTTAGCACTCCAAGGCTCAAGTCAGTGAGAGAACTGAGGTTGAACATGTCTAAGTGTGTATGTAAATGAAATCTTACCTTGAGGGTGACACCGAGTCACTCTTATACAGGCGAGAGAGGCTCTAACGGCATCCGTGAAATGTGGCGTCTCATTAGGGAGCCGTTGGAGGCCACGTGTACGATGTAGAAAGGTGAGGGCGTGTTTTAGGACGGTGATTGACACCGGAACTAACATGCTCCCTCAGAACGTTGCTTCATTTTGAGGAGTTAATCCACGTGGCTTTGTGGGATTGAGCATTCTAGCAGACCCATAACAAAATTGTTAGATTTTGGATTTCATCTTTTAACAATTGCAAATTCATTAGTCATAACCGTTTTACAAACGATTTTCTAAAAACCTTTCTGGTACAAACTATGTATTGGTAGTGGAAGACAACCAAATTTAGAATTTTAATTGAAATAACATAAATAATGAGATGGACCATGTTTATCTTGTCCATTCAAAAATTTCAATATTTAAAATCAAGGATTCAAACTATAAGACTTATTTGATCTTTTAAAATGTTAGAATTTTAATTTTAAAAAAAATTCTGAATTTTAATTATGATCACACGCATTAAGGGAATATTCAAATATTCCAAACCATCATAAATAATGAGAAAAATGGGTTTTAATTTGAAAGAGATCCATCTAATCCAATCCTAACAATGAATTATGTGCAACATCATTTATGTTAGTCGAAAAAATCAATGCCAGTGTCGTCAATAACTAATGCCATAAGTACAATTTTCATCAGTAATGGTTTCATTGCCAACATCAACTTGTCTTTTTCGGTGGCTCGAGGATGAGGGGTACCTTACTGATTTGACTCTGAAGTCTGGTGGGCTGATCGCTTTTGATTCGAGATCGGGAGTGAGTACTTTGATTTAAGTTTTTTTGTCTTATTTGGTGTTTTTTTCTCGGTGGATCGGGAGAGATGGTGGAAGCCGAATGAGTGTTGGAATAGGTAGGGTGTGGCTCAGCTATGGGGAGATGAAGACGTTGTTTGATTTGGGGAGTTTTTTTTGTGTGAGTAGTGGCGATGGGTGTGTATGACTTTTGTATACGGTGGTTGCTTGCATTGGAGTTTGATTTAAGTGGCAAAGTTGGTTTTCGTGGTGGTGGGTGTAACGTCCTACTTCTATTAAAGTGATAAAACACGCGGATAATACAAATATTCAAGAAATAGACGTCACGTCTTCAATAATTCTCAAATAGCATGCATAAAAATTTTCTTAAAAGCATTACATCAGATAAATAGCATACACCTCTAAGTAGTCATGTCATAAGCATCATAATACATCACTAAGCTAAATCTTCAGTCTCAACATACGAGTACAAATCTCAACAGCATATAAAATAATCAACACCAAAAGACAATGAAAGACCGACACCCTAAATCAGAGCCCTAAAAACTAAGACTCCAAAAGCGGTAAACGGGATAGCTCTGAAGCTAGCCTCCTCACTGATGAGCTTTTCATTCATATCATGTTGTGTCATTGTTTGTATATTCTTATTTATTAATTTTGTTAGGTCTGCAGCTACTTAACTTAATAATTCCCTCTAAAATGTTGCATTAGGTTAGCAGCAATTTAACCTAACAACTATTGTTTCTATAGACTTTTTTTTAAGTTTGCAACAACTAAACCTAGAAAATTCCCTCCAAATGATCTGCATTAATTGCTAAATGCTAACTCTAATCATGCACGCCGTCTACACCATATTTAAATATAGTGAGGCGGTCAAAACGACCACGGGGGGTTAGTCCACATCTTCATAAATAAGCATAATCAATTGAAAGGTATTCATCAATTTTAATTTCAAATGATTAAGCAAAATGATAATTCAACATCAACATTATTCACCAACACATATAAGTTCACATTATCACAAGTATACAATTTATCAATCACATCCATCATTAAGCACATAAATGCGCCTAGACACGACTCCTATATGCATGTGGTACCAATTGTCACCAAGGTCGTCACCTCATGATGCAACAAAAACATCATAATCGTCACCAATAATTGAATACAAAGTATCCGTCGTCACCAATATGAATATAAAATCCGTTACCATCAGTCATGAATGCATAAACATATGACTCAACAACAATGCATATGTTCACAACAAATCGTCACCAATAATCGTCTCCAATATTATACATGCAATCACCACATTCAACATCAACATTTAGCATGTATAAGTTCAACACATCAACAACCGACAACATATATATCATGTTATAATTCATCGACATAAACAACGACATAAAACACCGTCGTCAAATACAACATCATTAGCATAGTCATCAAAAGTCAACACTTTGAAAGAAAGTCAACACCTTGACCAAAAAGTCAACATTAAGGAATACAACACAACAAACATCAACTCACCCTCATTTCATTCTACTTTAATCATATAAACATGATTACAAGACATTCCTTATGTTATCATACTGTTAGGACACAATTCGACAAGGTACGTCTATAGTTCATAACTTTAGAAAAAATTCTCTAAATTCAACCAAAACTAAGCAAACATGTCTAATTGCCTCAACAAAGCATATGCGATACTCACACATGTTCATAGTGGCTTAGGAATACGAGTATCCTAGGCCCATTCCAACAAGTTTCATGCTATTATGGCTATGCATCAAACCTACATGCCTTCATCTACGTCCATTGGAACTATAGTGTAGACCAATCATGTAATCACCTTTGTTCACAAAAAGTCTATTTTCCGATTATTCCCGAATACCGGTTTCGTCTCAATTCAAGTTTCTTATCATTGAAGAAATCCAAAGTGATATCAAGCAAATCATGTTCCAGCGAGTATAACATTGAAAACAGCAAAATAACACACTTAAACAAGTGCATAGGACCTCTACACGTCGGTCCCCAAGCACCCAAACGCGGAACAACACATGGCGATGTCCCTATATGGGCGCCTGGCGCTAGCTCTCTCTGAGTGGGCACCTAGCGCCCTACCTCAGGCGCAGCGCCGCGAAAAGCACATTTTTGGTGTGTTTCGGCCACGGGTTCTCGCCAATTTTCCCCAAAAAATGCTTATTTAGATCCCTCCCCCCCCCCATTCACCCAAAGTGATTAAAGGCTTAAGCCAAGGCTCAAACACATCCAAGAAGCTCTTTTCTCGACACTTAAAATGACTTATGTAACAATTGAAATGATTTTTCTTAAAACACCAAGATTTCAACAACAACATTTCATCTCATTCAAAATCAACACAATCAACAACAACAACTCAACTTATCAACACCTAATCCATGAATTGAAATGATCAACAACACCCAACAACATTCATAACATATAATCATGAATCCATTCACAATTCAACAACAACATCATATTCCACCAAATTGAGCAAAAACAACAAAGTACTCATATCAATACATCTCAAGCATGTAAATTCAACAACAACAACTTATTTAGCATCAATTTCACATATCCAAACTTAGGATCAAGTAGGAGCACAAAAATCATCATTAAAATTTACAAAGATCACATTTCACAAATAAGCACTTATAAAATTAAGTAGAAAAAGTTATTATGACTTCAATTATGAATGAGTACCATCCCCATTACCTTAACTAAGCACAATCCTAGCCTTGACTTCACTTTTGCTCCTCAAATCTCTAGCCTCTTTCTTCCTCTCCAAGCTCTTCATCTCCCAAAACCCTTTTCTCCTTTCCTCTAGCTCTTTCTCTCTCTACCTCCCTCAATATTTGTGAAAATGAGTGTGAAGACCTAATTTCTCTTAAGACTAGAGTTTATATAGGTTCTACATAAATGGCCTCAACCCTCAATTGTCTTAATGGGCTTGAAGTTTTCTCTAACTAATTCGCCAAGTTTCTACTTGCTTACCAGATAAATATAACGAATAGTTACCGTCTCTTATGTAATTATCCCAACTCACTAGTAACTTAGTAAAAATAATTATTCCTGCTCAATATACTACTAAAAATAATCCTCATCGTAAAATGACTAATATACCCTTGAGTCCGAAATGACTAAAATACCCTTCTTAAGCCAAAATCTACTAATCCCGGATAAAATACACACAGAGACAATTAATCACATACAAGCACATGTAACCACACATAATAATTAATTAAAATAATTCTAGCGAAAATCGGGTTGTTACAGTGGGTCTTTTGGGTGTTGAAGGTTCAGACATTAGTTAGGTGTTGATTGCATTCGTGTCTTAATTGGTGTTTATTTTGGGTGTTCAACCTATATACGACGTCTTTGTAGTATTTGATTTACCGGTCTCGGTTCATCTTGAGCAGAGATCTGATTTTTAATAAATTTTACTGTTAAAAAAAAACATTAAGGCAAACTCAATTTGAGCCTACATAGAACAAAATTAAACATCAGTGCAAATGTCACATGTGCAAGTGATAACCAACGAAATTGTTGGGGACAACAACATAGGATTCCATACAAGATTAGATATAAGTAATTTTTGTAATTAGTTTCCTTCGTATCTCATATTGAGCCTAAATCAACCAAAAAAATTATTCTTGATTAACATTGACTTTTAGCTATGAAAGAAGAACTAAATCAATTTTAAAGTAATGAGGTTTGGGCTTGTTGGCAGTTATCTTAGTCAACGCTTTCGCCTCAATCCACTTTATGAAGTAGTCCACAACTACCATGAGGTACTTAAGTTCCCACAATCAACACCACTAATTTGTGGTTATCGAGAAGTTTGGTCGAATTTGAGTTGTGTTTAGTTGAGTTGGATGTTGGGGGTGGTAGCTGCTAACACTTTAAGGCACAAGTCTATGAGAGAGTAAATATTGAGATTTTTTAGGTGGAAAGAAGTGTACACCTTACATTTTATGTGAAGGGATGCATTTATAGGCATTGAAGAGGAGCTGTTGAAGAGTAATGGAGGTGCAGATACAAACATCTCCCTTCAATGCATGGATGCAGTGATCGTTGGGAGGCGTTTCGAGTAGTTGAGGGGTTATGAACTAGAGAATATTCGAAGCTAGGAGAATGATCTTGTTGATTAGACCCCTTGTGGAAATGGACTTTGAGGTTTAGGCCAGAACATAACTTTGTATGAACTTGGCCCACTAAAATCGACATAAGTGGAACCAAAGCCGTGTCATTTTCACCATGCACTTATTAAAATTTGACTTACATACTATAACTAGCATAGAGATTCGATTCAACATGAATGATGAAGGATCATGGATCCAAGACAACAGTTAATAAGAACCACAAGTATGGGACTATGCTAGAAATTGAGGAGCATCTCTTGTGGCACTCCATGCCACAAATATACTCGGTACTGAAATACATATATTTGTTCTGTACCTTCTCAGAAACATGTACACAATTAAGACAGAAATAATAATAATAACAACAACAAAATAGGAAAAAGACAAAATCACCATGCAGTAGCAGCAGAGTTTATATCTTACTAAAATAGTGTCAATGGTCGACAACTCTAATACAAAGGCTGCTATTAAGAGGATCACATGGATTACTGATGAAGCTGATTCCTGTTCCCCAGTACAAAGCAACTTTCACATTTCTGTTAGTTTATTAATTAAATACTCTATCATCTATATGTGCATCTATGTACATATTAAAAAGAAAATGCCGTCCAGACATATTTTTTTAAATCACGACTATGGTTCATTTGGAAATCACAGATGATGTCTTATGAATAAGCAGTTAAGATCCTTTAAAAAAAAAAAAACGCAGTTAAGACATATATTTCTAAAATATGTCTCGTTAATTGGTTCTTTAAAAAATACATACATGCTTCTAATATTGAGTCAATTGTCTAAATTACTCTTGACTAATAAGTTCGTTCAATAGAAATACAAAAAGCTAAATTAAACGAGAGATATTTTATTTTATTTTAATGAAAACGACAGATATTTTATAGATACTATCATTGAATAAAAAATTATTAATCCCCTAAAATAAAATTATTAATATTCATAAATAATCTTATTTTTTACAAATGTCGTGAGTATTATTTTTTTTTTGACCAAAGCAAACTTAATTGATATCATTAATTAGAGAGCACTGCATAGCAGTACGGGATACTTAATCACGGAATTTGACGAAACAACAACAACACTAACAATTCAAGGGTAAGCTGGTCATATAGAAATAAATTAAGGATAAAACTGTAATAACAAATCAACATCAAGTTCATCCGTTGTTTTTCGTATAAATAGATTCCGTACTAACTAGCATTTCCGTTAATTAAAATAGTGTCAATATAAGGAGGACAAATCTCAAAAACATGGCAACTAAGTCAAAAACATGTTGTTCTAACAATCGTACGAGCAGCCATGTTCGCTTGACGCCTTACAAACTTCACCTCAAAGTTGGAAAATAAAGCTAACATGAACTTAATAGTAGATAATATAATATTAAACTCTGAAACATCACTACTCCAGGCTGAAATTTGATACACAAGAGTACGAGAATCCGTCTCAAATACAACATTATCCAAACCTTTTGCAATCGCAACATTAATTGCTTCCTGCAACACTGTAGCCTCCCCTTCAAGGACTGGTATATGATCAGATTTCCTTGTCGAATGACCAGCAAAAAACATGACTTCTGCATTCCTAAAGCAACGTGTGGTCAAAATTCCTACGGAGCTATGGAACACAACATCAACATTGCACTTCACCCAACCATGGCCAGGCTTTTCCCATTGAGTCTGTGCAGGCAAGGGGGAGCTACATTCCGTCCCAGACTGCTCACCTCTTGGGCAAGTTTCCATTGCTGCCAATTGCTCAAAGTCATCCTCCCAATTCCCAACGGTGTGTCACAACTAGAGTTCCAAACAACATCATTCATTGCTACCCATAACTGCTATAGCAGAATCGCAACACAACCACCTGTATCAGCATTCTCCTTACAACAAATATCGAAAATAAGCTCCGACAGGGATTGAAATAAGCTAACCTTTGATAACAACACATCAGATTGTCCGACAGAATATCAACTATCTATAGAAAAAAAGTTCAAGTGAACCACCAAAATAAACTATAATATACAACCACCAAATTTATGTTGAAAAAGTTGTTCATTAAAAAATTAAACTACATATTTTAACATTTGAAAATAATTTCGACACGTTCCGAGTGTTTTGAAAGTGTGATTTCAACGCGTACCGTGAGGGAAAAGAGGATGAGACACGAGGCAATTTTTATAAAACCCGTGAGTATTTTAATTTCTTTTATAATCTTTTCATTTTTTTTGGAATGGGTTGTGGCCCACCTAGCATTGCTCCGCCACTAGACAATGAATGGCAAAGCTCTATCGTATTAAATTATATTGATGCATTCTCAGAGCTGGACTCGAACTTAACGTTACAACATTCCATAGTTGAGTTTGAACTAAGATATCTTGTTAAACTAGAAAATATCATTTATCATCTAATATGAGTCGCTCTTGTGTAATGCTTAGGGTGTACATGGGTTGGGTCAACCCAAAAAAACCCGCTCAAACCCACCCAAGAAACTTTAAAAAAAAAATTGGGATGGGTAATTGGGTGGGTATGTTTTCTAAAAATGGAAAACCTATAAAAATAAATGGGTTTCAGGTAAAACCAGACTCATACCCAAAAAATTCACTTACCCAATAATGTCAATGTTTTTTATCTTTATTTTCATAAGGTAGAAGAAAAAGACTTAAGGTTATAGTCATAAATCAAGTCATATTTCTAAAACATACACATTGTACTCTATATAATAAAATTCAAAACATGTTAGAATTACAAATTAGGATGTTGCACTTATTGCTTATTTTGATACTAATGTAGTTTTATGTCATGTAACTTTAATTTGTTGCAAGTACTTTATAATAAAATTTATTATTTGATATTATAATTTATTATTCTATGATGCATAAAATTATAGTTAAAATAGGTTAACTAATTCTTTTAAGAAAATAAAAAAGTAAGGTAATATTTAAGAAACATTTTTTTAGGGAAATATTTAAGAAACATTTTGACGACTTGTCATTGAGGCATTTAATATTAAAAAAAATAGGGTGACGGCGGTTTAGTTCGTTGCTTGTGTTGCAGCGGTTCCGGTTTCATTTCTCTAGGGGGTGGTTTTGCTCCGTGGCCGGCTGAGTTAATGTTTGTTGCAGCTCTCCATCGTGTCGGTATGGGTTGAGGTTGTTGTTCTACGTTCGTGGGTTGGGTTGGGTTCCAGTCGGTGGTAGTGTTTCATTTGTCCCAAATCTAGTGTGTTTGGTGGTGTTGGGGTGGTGCTGGTCAAGTTTGGCGGTGGCGAGGGCATTATGGTCGTGTTTAGGGAGCTCCGGATCTTCTATGTGCTCAACTGTTTTTTTAGTTTTGTTTGTGATTGTTTTGTTGTGTTTGTGTTTTAGGTGTTGTGTTCTGTCAAGGGACTAGGGTTGAGGTTGTTTAGATCCCCCTCAGCCTCTTGGTGGTTCTCTATTCAACTGTCTTTATGTTCTGTTTGTGTTTGTTTTGGTGTGTTTGTGTTTTAGGTGTGTGTTCTGTCAAGGGTCTAGGGTCGTGGCCTTCTAGATCTCCCTCAACCTTTTGGTGTTTCACTTTCTTCTCAGGGTCAATTTCTATGTGTTGTCGGGGCTGTGTTTTGTCGGTGTTGCTGTTTTGTTCCTTCAGAGCCTTGCCACTATTGGCCTCCTGTCCTTGGATTAGGATTTGGTTGCTTGGTTGTTGTTACTCGAAAGAGCTAGGTGTGCAGATGCTTCGTGTTGACGGAGTTTTCGTTTGTTGCACGTTAAGCCTTCCTGACTGCTCAATTGTCGGCGGGTGCAGGTCATTCACGATTGATCCTCCTTCTTCGCAACTCCCAAATTGTTCGTCGTCGCAAGGGTTGTGGTGGTTTGTGGTTGTCTAGCCAAGGTTTGGGGTGTGCGCCGGTCTATTCAGGTGATGATGATAGAGGTTGTTTTGGTGGCTTGTTTTGATTTGTTTGTGTTCGAGCTGGTTCGCTTTGTGCTACTGTTCCACATTTTCTATGTCTTTGGTTTTTGGCATCGGGTTTTTGGTGGGTCGAGTTTTTGGACAGGTTAAGGTGTCTGCTCTGGTGGTTCGTGAGTTGAGTGGTGCTTTGTTGACTTGTGTCGGGAGTCTTGTGGACCGATCGCTTTTGATTCGAGGCCGAGAGCAAGTTTGTGACTCATGTCCTTTTAAGCTGTTGTGATGTCTCCTCCGATAGACGGAACTTGAGTTATGGTCGAAGCTGAACGTTTGAAGCATATCACCATTGGGTGCCTTATTGATCATTGTTAGCGGTGTTGGTTCTTTGAGGAGCTGCTATTAGGGGTTTCAGCAATTTGAGGGTGCTGGTGGTTTTTCTTTGGGGGTTTTTTTGGTGTTTTTATTTTCTCTTTTTGGTGTAATCCTTGAGATTTAATCCCCTTATATATATAATATATTTTGTCATTAAAAAAAATTAAAAAAATAGACAAATAAGATGGGAAACTCATTACTAATCCAACCCAACCCAAAAATTAGTGGGTTTGCCCAAACCCACCTAATGATATAAACAAGTGTTTATTTTCACTCACCCAAACCATAATATCATATACTAGACTTTTGACCCGTGCGACGCACGGGTCTTGTCGACTATAATAGAGACCAGTGAATAATTTTTAACCCGTAAGATCATGGGTCGATCAATAAACGCAAATTAGATTTATTAGAGATACAATATTACAATCAAATTTGTCTTACTATGTCCTTCCATGACACTTGAATCTTATCGAATTTTACATTTTAGTTTTGAAAAAATAATCAATTAAAGACTGTTATTTTATTTTATCACAGTATATTATTGTGGCATTATCTTCTCATTTTTTTTTTAAAAAAAATTATAAAGAAAAAAGATAAAAAGAATACAATATTATATTGTTGCATGGGTCAATTTTATTTATTACTTTTATAGTTAAACATAAAAAATTGACTTGTAATAATTGTTTTAAATTTCTACTAACATGAAAAATAAAGTCACTTCAATTACTCTAAAAAGAATAATTACACTTTGATATTTACTCAAAGTAATAATATATTTTTTCCAACCAATTATATATCATATCTGCAATATATCATAGAATTTAATAATAGAAAAGATCTTATACGTCTGGAAGTCCTAGCTCAACTGACAAATGCCGAAATTGTAAAGTCGAACGTTATGACCAGGGTTCGACCTCATAGTCTGTGTGAGTTTAATTTCAGTGGTTTACCACTTCATCTAAGACCAAAAAAAAGATCTTATACAATGTATTAATTATTTTGAAGATGTGTGTTTGGTTGAAGAGTTGTGTATTTTTCAAGGGGTATATCAATATATGTAATTTAATGCAGTTCATGGTTCTTAACAAAAAAAATTTGAATTTCAAATTGAAGAAGTGTTGGAAGGAAATACATAATTAGAGTTAGCACTTAGCAATTAATGCGGATCATTTGGAGGGAATTTTCTAGGTTTAGTTGTTGCAAACCTAAAAAAAAGTCTATAGAAACAATAGTTGTTAGGTTAAACTAGATTGATGACCCGTGCGCCGCACGGGTCTTAGGAGCTGGAATAACTATTTAATTATGTAATTTTAATTCATAGAAATAATTGTTTGAATCAATATTTAAGAACCAAAAATTATAAGTGTAAGAGAATATTAAAATTTATGAGAAGTGGAAAAGTTGGGATAAGAAGTGGAGGGGGCGGTTTTAGAGGTTTGCTAATAAGGTGTAATTAATCAAAGACTAGTGTCGTGAATATATATATTTTAAAAGCGAAATTAGTTCAACCAAAACTTGTGTGGCATAATGGTAAAAACAGTGGAGAATGACCATCTGCAACCAGGTTCAACTAAAATTACAGTTATGATAAATATGAAACTAAGATAATAAAATGTAGTTCATTAGTATATAATCTCTAATATCCAGAGAAACTCAATAAAGCTTTTGAAACTCAATAATCTCAAAATAGAAATTCATATATTGATATAGTTTATGATCAAAATTGATGAGTGATAATTAGAAACTAAATTGATGGCTTATAAAATTTTCCTTGACAAATTGCAATTAAATTGCATAAATAATAGTAGAACAATTAAATATTTTACAATACCAAGCATGGAAATTTGAAAATAACTCTGCATGGAAAACATAAAGCCACAATGACCCAGTTAACAATGCAAACTCCACTAAGTTCCACCAAAATTCAAATTTCAAATAGGATGGGAGGGAAAAAATTTAGGGTTGCTCTCATTAGTAATTAATGCATTAGAAATAGAGGGAAATTTTTAGGGTTAAGTGTTTGCAAACCTAATAACTTTAAGGAGTAAGGGATTGCTGCTAACTTAATGCAGCATTTTAGAGGGAATTATTAAGTTAAGTAGCTGCAGACCTAACAAAATTAATAAATAAGAATATACAAACAATGACACAACATGATATGAATGAAAAGCTCATCAGTGGGTGGGGAGAAATATTAGGGATTACTGCATTTTAGAGGGAATTTGTTATGTTAAATTGCTGCTAACCTAATGCAGCATTTTAGAAGAAAATTGTTAAGTTAAGTTGCTGCAAACCTAACAAAATTAATAAACAAGGATGGTTCGGATTTTAGGTTTGGTCAAACTTAACCTAAAACGACCCACGGTACACCGCTAGTAATGCCCGTTTATTTGTTAGTACGATCCGTTTATATTTCATTTTATGAAAATTAGCAGTTAGATTCGAGAAGCATGTCAAGGTACCTGTCCCGCATTGGATCCATTCTTATTCCATCTTCGCTGTCGGTCGAGTAACTGACACTGGAATCTAGGATCCACGACGTAGCATTTATTGTCGTCATTCTTCAAAGCTTGGTACAGCCAAAGATTTTTGTTTTGGAGTACATCCAGAGATTTAATTAAACACAAGCGAATGGTTTGATTAAAAAAATTAAAACACACGTGAATGGACTATAATCCATGCTGAAAAGATAGAGGAGACGATGATATTCTATTTTCATTGTTTATATGCCCATGTATTGGTCGGGTAATTATTTAGGTTTCGTAGAATTCACGGAAAAATCAGCCATCTTGTGTCTCCCTTCTATCTCTCTGTCCTTAATTACAAAGCATATTTGAAAAAATTGGAAGATCAAGATTGACGAGGACATAGGAAGCGTATACTCCCTCCGTTTTAAATATAAGCAAAATCGACTTTATAAGTTCATTCAATTAATGATATATGTGGTTAATATTATGGATCACATACATCATTAATTAAATGAACCTAAAAAATCAATTTTGCTTATATTTAGAAACGGAAGGAGTAGGTCTTAAAACTCTAATGACAAGAGCAAAGTATAAGAAGACAAAGAGGCTCTAATTGATAGCCATTTTATTGAAGCGGGTCCAAGTCTTGAAGTAGTGAAGCCAACAATAATTGTAAATTGTTTACTAGAAAAAATGATTGTAAATTGTTTAATCAAAATTTAAGGCATTAATCAATGAAGGTTGCATCTTTGTGTATTCATATTAGTTTTAAAAAATGGATCTTGCTGACCACCATTCCTGTCACTTTTAAAAAATTTAAATTTAGATATTATTCTTTAAAATTAAATGGTACAATTTCTAATGCACTGAATACATAAATTTTCTAAAAAAGGAATTACTATTTGAAGTCCTTAAAGAGTGTCGGGGGACATTCGTTAACATTTTTCTTAAAAATTTACCCAAGAGCGCTTAGAAAAGATGATGTCTCTTCTAGCGTAACCAAAGTCCTACGTTCAAATTCAGCATTGGGTATACAACAGCGTTGAAACTCTTAGGGAGAGTTTGCCACATATTTGAATTTCACAATACTTGAGGGATTAGTCTCGACAGTTGCGCTGGGAGGATACATGGTTTACGCAGAATTTTATTTTAAAAAAAATTTAGTTGTGGGATGAATTAGTAAATTTTATTTGGTCGTAATTGTAGGAAACTTGAGTTGGGCCAAGTTTAATAGAACTTGTAAGGTGATGCCCACTATAATAATAAAAGGCAAGAATTATGCTCTTTACCCAACAAAAATTACTCGCTCCTAATTGAAAAGACCATTTCGCTCCTGCGTGAATTAACTCACGCTGCGTCGGTTAAGTCAGGTTGCGTGAGTTAACTCACGTTGAGTACTATTTTTGAACAAAACCCAGCAGTCCATATTCACAACTCCATTTTGAAGGTGAGAAAAACCATAAGAAGGGGGGGTTGAATTGTGTTTTTGGAAACTTCTTCTTTTACGTTCTAGATAACTGTCCTCAGGTTCAGAGTCTCAAGTAGTTCAGAGTCTGAGTGAGTTCAGAGTCTATGTGCAGCGGATAATGTAAAGAACAGAAGAAGAAAGAACACAAACAATTATATAGGTTCCTTCCACAAACCAGAAGTAGTCATGTCCTCCTTGCACTTCCAAGGAGAGTTCCACTAAAATGTAATCTCAAATTACAAGTTGCTCAATCACACAAGAAAGAGACTTATCTTT